>Ga0075362_10000004_pt1 | contig 135261 bp, 145 predicted proteins | sample EndMetdeltDD1762_FD_71397 | JGI IMG/M metagenome (GOLD analysis project Ga0075362, IMG submission 71397) | Populus endosphere microbial communities from Tennessee, USA - Endosphere MetaG P. deltoides DD176-2 | ecosystem: Host-associated > Plants > Roots > Endosphere | place: USA: Tennessee...
CAGTGTAAAAAACTGGGCGATTATAGACATGAAAAAACATTTTTTCACACTCTCAGCCTTACTTGTTTAGCACTACCCGAAGACGCCATAACCACCTCTTTTTTTAAAATAGAGAGAGAAATTTATCTGACAACTGCAAAAATTTCAAGATTGAGTCAGTGATTATCCGTATCTCAATTGACTGGAACTGCAAAAGTAATATCTTGACAGCCAGAAATTTAAATGCAAATTCTACAAACTGTGTATCCTGTGACAGTAATGATCGGAAGAGCAAGCTGCATCAGTCCTTGCGCTATTGCAACTCCCGATATTTTTATTGCCCGATTCGCATCCATAAGATTGAATTCTAAGTTACTGGGAGCACTTAATTTCCATTGCAAAGCGAGAGCTAAAGCGGACGTTCCTATTACTACATCTTTTATCCCATTGATTTCAGTAAATATGGGTTGATAATTATTCCATGCAATTTGAGCTTCTTTTTTAAGATATTCATATGCATTAAATCTTGGGATTGTGACTGGCATTGCTATTTCCTTTCTTTCTTAAAATTTGAAATCAAACATACGTTTATTGTGTAAGAAAAGCCCGAAAATTATCAAGCCGGTTTCTTCGTGGATGAAATGAAGAACAGGCGGACTCCGGACTTCCCGCCGGTTTGCGTGATGTAGGCGGCTTGGCCTCGAGTTCGCTGTGACTCGGGGGAAGGGCAATCCCCTTCCCCCAAACCCCCATCCTGCAAACGTGGCGCAGCGCACGTTTGGGACGCCCTCTCGGCGGACCGCTTTTTGCGGTTCGTCCTGCCGGGCCGGCGGTCCTCCGCGGTTTTTGCAAAGCAAAAACATCGACGGAGGACTCGAGTCCGCCACGGAAGCCACGCAGGTGGCTTCCTCGCCCGGGCAAAAAAAAACCCGCGAAGAGCGGGTTTTTTGTTTGGGGGCGGGCGGACTCGAACCGCCGAACTCCGAAGAGGGGGGATTTACAGTCCCCTGCAATTGCCACTATGCGACACCCCCAAAAGAATGGCGTGTGGATAAAAACGATGGCTGAGTTTATCAAAATATCGCCTTTACCCTCAATATCTTTGTGAATCGGACCGTCGAATAAAGATTTCATTGCATATATTTTTAAGGAAGAATTAATCTCCTCGGAACTTTATAAAAAGGAGGCCTTATGGCTATAACATGCTGCACAAAAACCACATCTCAAATCCGAAATAAAATCCCGCAGATCAGCTTTTCTAAAATCGGCTCTCAGATCGCCTCAGGCCTGAGCAACTACATCCACTTTCCTGTTCGAGTGATGAACCAATTGACCGTTCCCTTAAGCAAAAAAATCGTGGACGTTGCTTTTAACCTGTCAGGAGAACGCTATCAAAGATATTGCCAAAGCCGGGCTTTTTCTTTAGCCCACACCGCCCTTACTAACTTGCCGACGTTGAAAGAGATGCCAGTCCTTCAGCCAATCGCTGAAGCGCCGGCCTCAGGTTGTGTAGGGAAATCAAGAAAAGCTTTGCGCGATTTAAGCAATACGCTTTCTAAAGCAGCTTCTTCCCTCGATTCCAAAGCAGAAGATCTTACCGGATCAAGATGGAAGAGCATCCAAGCTATCGGACACGGGGCTCATTTCTTAAGCTATCCTCTTGAAGGTTTGTCTTATGTTCCTGCGGCCTTAAGCCAAGTGGGAGAAAAAGTGAAAGACATTCCTTGGGCGGCTCGTCCTGAAACTGACGCACAAAGAGTGATCGCCGAGAAAATCTTCCTCCCTTTAATCAAAAACATTGACCTCATCTCGAATGCGAAACAGGTGCAGATGGGCATTAATTTAGCGGCTGGCGCCTGGATTGGCCAAGCAGTTTTAAACGGCTACTCTTCTCTCAAAGCCACCCTCGAATCAGCAAAAGTGAGCAATGCTTTTGATACAGGAGTCCTCGAAGCAGGACGGGCGAATGCACTGGCGTGGATTGGAGTTCCTGCAGCCGCAAAAGCAATCGGCGCTTTCAGAAATATAGATACAGCCCTTGACCAGTTAACAGTTAAAATTGTCGAAAAAAATCCTCGATTGACTGAGTACTTCTCTACAATTGAAGGATTCTCCCCAGGAAATCAGAAAGAGCTTCTCACATCTTTAGTTAGTTTCGTCCTCTTCCAATACGAAACAAAACTGAGCTGGATCGATCTGTCCGATAAAAAAGCAGTCGACGCACTCTGCAGCTTTCCTGCTGTGAATCTCCCCGTAGTAAAACCAGCAGATGCGCCTGTCCCGTCTCCTGCGGTTACTGCTTAAGACCGTATAGCGAATAACCCCTCTCTTGCATTTGTCTTGAGAGGGGTTTTTAATTCTGAAATCCAAAAAAAACGCAGTTTCGTAAAGATGGGTCCTGGCCTGGCCGCGCTCAAAATTCGGGATTTTTTTTGGAATTTGCTTTTGGAAGGAATGCTGGCGAAAGGAATTGAACCCTCAACCGTCCGATTACAAGTCGGGCGCTCTACCATTGAGCTACACCAGCATGATAGTTGTCTGACTACTTTAGCAGAATTTCCGGATTGATCTCAATCGTTGGATTTTCAATAGATGCAATTTTAGCGTCATCGCATGGAGAATTCGGAGGCAATCTTTTTTTAGGAGTCTCTGCAAGACGGGCTTGAAAGAGAGAGGTCAGCCCTACCGTTTTACGGATTTGGGAAGCGCTTGCAAGATCGACTTTAGCCGCCATAAAACGGCCTCCCAGCATCTTGCTTTCACAGCACTTTTTAAACTTCTTTCCCGAGCCGCAGGGACAGGGGTCGTTGCGTCCAGCCTTCGCCATTGTTGATCACTTTCATTTTTAAAGGCTTATATTTTAGCAAAAAGGGGTTGAAAAGTCTATTGGATATTGACGATCGGGTGAGACCAGGGTAAACTAATACAGTTTGAGAGAGTTATGAATATTGGAATTCCCCTTGCCCGCCCCCCATGGACCGCTTTAGGCAAAGAGCTGGAGAGCTGCCTGAGAAAGGCCCTCTTTGATTTTTCGATGCTCGAAAAAGATGTCGCCAAGGTGGCGATTGCCCTTAGCGGAGGAAAAGACTCCTTGGGCCTCCTTTTCCTGCTCCATTCCATTAGGGGCCGGGGCTTTCCCCTTTTCGATCTCTATGCAATCCATGTCGGGGGAGAGTTTTCTTGCGGGGCGGGGGTCGATTCCGCTTTTCTTGGAGCGATCTGCCGCGAACTCGGTGTGCCGTTCATTGAGCGGGAATCGAAGCAAAAAAGGGAAGATCTCGAGTGCTACCGTTGCTCGAGAGAGAGGAGGCGGTTGATTTTCGATGCCGCCAAAGAAGTGGGGGCCACGACAATCGCTTTCGGCCATCACCGAGATGACAGCGCCCAGACTCTTCTCTTAAATTTGTTCCATAAAGCCGAATTTGCAGCGAATCTCCCCAAAGTCCACATGCATGATTATGGGGTCACTATCATCCGCCCCCTGATTTATGTGGATGAGGAATCTTTGCGAAGTTTTGCAAAACAATATGGCTTCGCCCGAATTACTTGCCAATGTCCCGTCGGACAAAATTCAAAGAGAAAGGCGGTCGACCAACTTTTGACCGAAATCGAGGCCCACTTCCCTCACGTCCGCGGCAATTTGGCAAGGGCAGGCCTGCTTTACGGATCGGACAAGGCTGCTAAACCTTGAGTTTATTCTTTTTAAACGTTATTTTACATCTATGAAACTGCCTATTATCGAATCCCATGCTCTTCTTGAGCTGGCTACTTTTTTCGGTTATTTTTCCCTCTTGCTGCTCATCGCTGTATTTTCTTATCGGAAGCAAAAATCGGATACCGACTTCCTGATTGGAAACCGTTCATTGAATTTTTGGCTGACCGCTTTATCGGCCCATGCGAGCGACATGAGCAGTTGGCTATTTTTAGCTTACCCCGCCCTGATCTTTACGACGGGATTATTTTCAGCTTGGGCAGCTATTGGGCTGACCGTTTTCATGTTTTTGAATTGGCAATTCATCGCCCCGCGAATCCGGACTGTAACCGAACAATTAGGAAGTTTGACTTTGAGTTCCTATTTCGAATCTCGGTTCGGCGACACGTCGGGGAGCATCCGGCTGGTATCGGCGTTTATGTCGGTTCTTTTCTTCATTTTCTACATTTCCTCAGGTCTTTTGGGACTTGGTATTTTGGTCGAGTCGCTTTTTGGTTTAAGCTATTACATCGGCATCTCAATCGGTCTTTTAATCGTTGTCACCTACGTATTTATGGGCGGTTATAGGACGGTGGCATGGATCGATCTTTTCCAAGGTTTTTTCCTTCTCGGGGTCATCGTCTTCATTCCCGTCTATTTAATCATTCGAATTGGGGGGATGGGACCTGTCATGGATGCGGTGGCCGCAAAACATCTCACCACTTCGCTTCTGCCCGACTTTTCGCCGAAAACCCTGTTCCAAATTTTCCTCGCAGCCGTCGGCTGGGGGCTGGGCTATTTTGGCCAACCCCACATCATCACTAAGTTCATGGGAATCCGCCGTGTCGGAGACATGCACAAGGCAAAATACCTCGGGATTAGCTGGCAGACCATTGCGCTCACTGCGGCGACCTTGGTCGGCCTGGTCGGCATTTATTTATTCCCGATGGGGCTGGCAGATCCTGAATACGCGATCTTGGATATCGTTAAGACAAATTTAGACCCCTTTTTCGCAGGGCTTGTTCTTTGCGCTATTTTAGCGGCGACAACGAATGTCATGGCAGCTCAAATCCTTGTCGTGGCATCTAATTTCTCAGAAGATTTTTATAAACGGCTTTTTAGAAAGCATGCTTCAGCGGAGGAAATGCTCTGGATCTCCAGAGGCAGTGTAATCCTGATCGCCTTTATCGGTTTTGCCATCGCTTTTTTTAAAATTTCAAGCATTTATCAGTTAGTCCTCTACTCTTGGTCGGGATTGGGAGCTTCTTTCGGCCCTCTTCTTTTACTGTCCCTCTACTGTAAAAATTTAAATAAATATGGGGCATTTTCTGGGATTCTCGTTGGGGGCATCACGGCTGCCGTTTGGCCCTATTTCGATAATCTTTACCAATGGGCAATCCCCTCCGTGATCGTTGGGTTCCTGCTGGGTTCTTTGACCATCCTGGGCGTTTCGCGCGCGGCGCGCAAATTTCTAGCCCTTCCTGTAGAGCCTTGAAACTTAAGAGAAAGTTTGTGAATAATACCGCTTTTGCAAAAGGAATGAAAAAATGGCCACCCGCCCCTTTCTTTTAATCACAAATGACGACGGAATCCATGCCCCTGGAATCAAGCATCTTTGGCAAGCGGTTTGCGAATTTGCCGATGTAGCGATTGTCGCTCCCCAGTCCGAAAAATCGGGCTGCGGCGTCGCAATCACCTGGACCAAACCTCTCCACATCCAACCGGTAAGCTGGGAAATGAATACCCCCGCCTGGTGCTTGAACGGCACGCCTGCCGATTGCGTTAAAATGGGACTCAGCGTTTTGTTGCAAAAACGTCCCGACATGATCATTTCTGGAATCAATCGCGGTTCGAATTCTGGCAGAACCGTTCTCTATAGCGGAACGATCGGCGGAGTGATCGAGGGGGCTTTAAAAGGAATTCCTGGAATTGCTTTTTCTTTTTCCGATTTGGACACACCCCCCGTTTCATCCACAAAAAAATACATTTTTCCCCTCATCAAATATCTCCTCGAAAACCCCTTTCCAAAAGGAACTTTCCTCAATGTGAACTTCCCTCTCGGCTGCAAAGACGGGGTGAAAGGGTTCAAGCTCGCAAGACAAGGGCAAGGATATTGGGTCGAATCTCCCGACCGGCGCCTCCATCCAGAGGGCCTCCCCTATTATTGGCTAGGGGGGAAATGGGGTCATGCTGAAGAGGCATTAGAAAGCGATGTCGCCTGTTTAAATCAGGGATACATTGCCGGAGTTCCTATCCATGTAGCAGAACTGACAGACCACGAGGCTTTAAAGAGACACAAGGCGGGAGCCGAGAAAATCTTTGAAGACCACGCTCTCGAAAAGCAATCCCTTTAGCGAGAACGACGGGCTGCCCGATCTAGAGAGTGAATAGCCTCAGACTGGCAGCTTTCGATAGCTTCTCTTCCTCCGGGAATTTCATAAATGCGGGCCATTTCAATAAAGAGCTCGTCCCCTACCCGAGAAACCGGCTCCGGATCTTTTTTTTGATACTCTGCCAGCTCAATCAAAATTCCAGCGATTTTATTGAATCTTTTTTTGATTTTGGGAAGAGATCTGCTCAAGTCCTCTTTTGTTTGAATTTTTCTCAGTTCGGCTGTGAATTTTCTCGTTTCAGCCTCGCCGTCGCAGCGCAATTCATCGAAGGAACAAGGGGAACAGGACGCAAGTCCTGCCAAAAAAATGACCGCCCAATTTCTCATGGTTCTCCTGTTTTTCCCTTGGTATTTTCTAGATTTTCTGGAGGTAATTGTAACCATTTTTCTCTTTTCCTTGAGAAAAATCTCCTTGGCTTAGTAAGATGTATGTTCCTTTTGGTGAGAGTCCTTCTCCTTGTAAAAGTAAAGGACCATCCCCTTGGGGGCGTATAGCTCAGTTGGTAGAGCGCCTGTCTTACACACAGGTGGTCATAGGTTCGAGTCCTTTTGCGCCCAAAGTTTCTAAGTACCGATTGCGGGAGTAGTTCAATTGGTTAGAGCGCCGCCCTGTCACGGCGGAAGTTGCGGGTTCGAGCCCCGTCTCCCGCGCATTTTTTTGCGCTGTACAAACATCCTCTCTCTCATTATTCTTCAACAAAAAGTTTAAATCGTATGGTCCAGCAAACTCTCTCAAAAAAAATTTCCTCTCACCTATTCAGCTATCTTGGAATGGCCGTTGGAGCTTTTTTTGCTGCGATGGCAATTCGAATTTTCTTGATTCCGAATGAATTGATCGACGGCGGCGTGATCGGTATTTCGCTGATCCTTGCCAGGCTTTTTGGAAGCTCTTACCTCTCCTTCTTCCTTTTGGTTTTGAACCTTCCTTTTATCTATCTCGCCTATCGCTATATCCGTAGATCCTTTGTAATCCATATGTTCGCCGCGATCGTCCTGTTCGCAATTTTCCTTTTTTTATTGGAAAAACTCCCTTCTTTTGGGGCCGATCCTCTTGAGGCGATCGTAGTCGGCGGCGCGATGTTAGGCGCTGGAGCCGGATTTATCATCCGCCACGGGGGCTGCACCGATGGGACGGAAATTTTAGCGATCCTGATCAACCGAAAAAAAGGGTTTACTGTCGGCCAGGTGATTTTATTCATCAACATTTTCATTTTTGCCGCTTATGGTTGGATCTTCAACGATTGGCACATCGCCTTACGATCTTTAATGACCTATATCGTGGCATTCAAAATGATGGACATCGTGATCGCCGGCCTTGAGGAACTGAAATCCGTCTTGATCATGTGTTCTAAACCGGACAAATTGAGTAAAATCATCACCCATGAACTAGGGTTGGGACTCACTTTCATTAAAGGGAAAGGGGGCTATTCGGGAGAAGACAGGGACATTCTTTTCATCATTGTTGAGAGGCTGGATCTTGCCGAATTGAAAGAGATTGTCCTGAGAGAAGACCCCAGCGCCTTCATCGCGATCGAAAACCTCCACGAGGTCGCTTATGGACGGACTGCAAAAATCGCCATGAAGAGAAAAGCCCGGAAAGGCTTTGCAAAAGGATTTTTTTAACCCGTCATGTTTGATAGCAGCGAAGGAAATTACGCCAACGAAGCAATGAAGCCGCACAAGCAGACCCAATCGCTTGATTCTTGGCGGATTTTTAGGATCATGGCTGAGTTCGTCGACGGGTTTGAGACGATGACTTCGCTGGGCCCTTCCGTCGCCATTTTCGGATCGACTAATTCCCAACCTAAAGACCGTAAATACTACGACCTGACAGAAAAAATCGCCGAGAAAATCGCTAAAAAAGGATTCGGCATCATCACAGGCGGAGGCCCTGGGATTATGGAATGCGCCAACAAGGGCGCGCAAAGCGCGGGTGGGCGCTCATGCGGTCTTTGCATCAATCTCTTCAATGAATTGCCAAATGTCCACATCGACTCAAAATACAATTTGAATTTCCGCTACTTTTTTGTCCGAAAGGTGATGTTCGTCCGCTATGCCCAGGCTTTCGTCGTTTTGCCGGGAGGATTTGGGACCTTGGATGAACTCTTTGAAGCCCTCACCCTCATTCAAACGAAAAAAATCAAACATTTTCCTGTTTACCTTGTCGGCAAGGAATATTGGAAAGGACTTCTCGATTGGTTAAAAAACACCGCCATGGCCTGCGGAAATATCAAGTCGGTCGACTTCGATCTGATCCATCTCTCGGATGACCCAGACGAAATCGCCGACGGGATCGAGAAACACTATCGCCAAACGAAATCTCTCGAAAATTTCTAATGCCTAGAGGGTGCCTGAATCTTTTAAGAATTCAGCTAATTTAGGAACAATGTCTTTCCCTTTGGATGCCACGATGCAATGGTTTCTAAAAAATCTGAAATCTCCTTGTTGGAGATAAATTCGAAGCCTTTCTGAATTCTCTTCGAACTCCTTTCTAAACGCCTCACATTTCGCTGGAGAGGTAAACCAGATTGCAGAGTTATATTCTTTTTCAGAAATAGATCTAGAGGGAGGGATTGCGTCCTTCACTTTCATTTAGTTTCTCCTAATAAACTGGGACCGGCTGTTCTTCTGCGATTTGGCGCAAATAGGCGCCATACTCATTGTTTTTATAGCGCTCCGCAAGCAGGCAAAGCTGCTGGCGGTCGATCGTCCCCATTCGATAGGCAACTTCTTCGATGCAGCAAATCTTAATTCCTTGCCGCTCCTGAATCGATTGGACGAAGGCGGAGGCCATTTGAAAAGCGTCAAAGGTCCCTGTATCTAGCCAGGCGTGACCGCGTCCTAGAAGTTTAACGGAGAGCCTCCCCTCTGCCAAATAGCGGGCATTGATATCCGTGATTTCTAGCTCGCCGCGGGCGGAGGGTTTGAGCGACCGAGCAATTTCCACCACATCAGATCCATAAAAATAGAGACCTGGAACTGCGTAAGAGGATTTAGGGTTTGTGGGTTTTTCTTCAATGCCAATGGCTTTCATTTCCGAATCAAATTCAACGACCCCGTAGCGATGAGGATCTTTAACCCTATAGCCAAAAATCAATCCTCCCCCGGTCAAGGAGATGCCCTCTTGAAGCAATGCGGGAAGATCGTGTCCGTAAAAAAGATTGTCCCCGAGGATCAGCGCTGCCGATTCTCCATTGAGAAACGATTCTCCAATCAGAAAGGCCTGCGCAAGGCCTTTGGGGTGTGGTTGAACTGCGTATTCAATAGCGAGGCCAAGCGAAGAGCCGTCGCCGAACAGTTTTTGGAAACGGGGAGTATCGTCGGGCGTCGAGATGATCAAAATCTCCCTGAGTCCGGCCAGCATGAGGACGGACAGAGGGTAAAAAATCATTGGCTTATCGTAAATAGGGAGAAGCTGTTTACATACAGCTAAAGTCGCCGGATAGAGACGCGTGCCGCTTCCTCCGGCAAGGATGATCCCCTTCAATTAGACCTCTTCCGAAATTCCATTCGGTTGTTTAAATCGCGCTTTTTGGAAGATTCTTGTCCTCGCTAGAGGCCTATTAGCGCTGGATCGGGTCGTAGATGTAAACTCCATCCAGACCTCGGTATTTCTCTTTGAAATCAAGGCCATAGCCAACAACAAAGAGATTCTCGATATCGAACATCACATATTCGGGGCGATATTCGCTGACATGGGGAACTTGTTTTTCAAGAAGAACCATGCTTTTAATGGAGCGAGGTTGTTTTTGTTTAAAGGCTTCAATCAGGGCGTTCATCGTGTGGCCGGAATCGAAGATATCGTCCACGATCAGAACATCTCGATCCTGGATATTCAAGCGGTCGAGACCAAAAATATTGAGTTCGCCTCGGTGCGTCCCTCGTGCCCCGTAACTTGAACATTGGACGACCTGGACATCCAAAGGAAGGTCAAGTTCGCGGATCAAATCTGCGACAAGACAGAGAGATCCTTTTAAAACCATCACGATGACAAGGTCTTTCCCTTGGTAATCGCGTTGGATTTGGATCGCGGTCTCATGGAGTTTTTCAGCAATTTGTTCTTTTGGAATGAGGGGCTTTAGTCTCTCTGCATCCATGCTTTCAGCGGGTAAAAGTGCAGCCTTCATCAAGAAGCTGGTCAATATAAGTGATCGTATAATCATGGGTTAAAAACCTCGTATCTTCGAGCATATATTGGTGAAACGGGATCGTGGTGTGAACGCCTGCGATGTGGAATTCGCGCAAAGCCCGTTTAGAGTGGGCAATCGCCTCTTCGCGAGTGCGTCCTTTGACAATCAGTTTGGCAATCATTGAATCATAATTGGGCGGGATTTTATATCCGCCGTAGCAAGCGCTGTCCACTCTGACGTGGGGTCCCCCAGATGGAATGTAATGCTCTAAAAGACCTGGAGATGGGGCGAATTTTTGGGCTGGATTTTCGGCATTGATTCGAAATTCGAAAATATGTCCCTTGAATTCGATGTCCGATTGTTTGAATTGGAGTTTTTCCCCTCTTGCAATGCGGATTTGCTGCTGAACGAGGTCGATGCCTGTGAGCTCTTCAGTCACCGTATGCTCAACTTGGATCCGAGTATTGACCTCCATAAAATAGAAATTTCCCTCTTTATCGAGAAGAAACTCAACAGTCCCTACGGAGTGGTACTTTGCTGCGCGGACAATATCTACAGCGCATTGTCCAATTTTTTTTCTTAAAGAAGCATCGATCATCGGGCTGGGGCATTCTTCAATCAGTTTTTGCCGACGTCGCTGGACAGTGCAATCCCGTTCTCCAAGATGGACATAATTTCCGTGTTTATCCCCCATCACCTGCACTTCGATATGGCGCGGATTGACAATCATTTTCTCAAGGTAAACGTCCGGATTATTAAAGCTCACTTCCGCTTCTGTTCGGGCCGCCATGAATTTTTTTACAAAATCCTCTTCTGAATAGGCGATCCGAATCCCCTTCCCCCCTCCGCCTGCAACAGCTTTGATAAAAATAGGAAAGCCGAATTTACGAGCTTCTTTTAATCCTTCCTCGACAGTCCGCACCACACCCTCTGAACCGGGAATGACAGGACATTTAACTTTTTTAGCAGTCGCTTTCGCAGCCGCCTTATCGCCCAGCAAAGCGATCGCTTGCGCGGGCGGTCCAATGAAGTTAAGTCCGCTGCTTTCACAAATCGAGGCAAAGTTGGCATTTTCGCTCAAAAAGCCATATCCGGGGTGAACCGCGTCTGCGCCCGTGATCTCGCAGGCTGCAATTAAATTGGCGATTTTTAAATAGGATTTAGCAGAGGGCGCTTCGCCCACACAGATCGCTTCGTCGGCATGATGGACGTGCATAGCTTCTGCATCCGCTTCAGAATAGACCGCAACGGTTTGCAGCCCAAGATCGTGGCATGCTCGAATAATCCGGACCGCAATTTCGCCGCGGTTGGCGATCAATACTTTTTGCATATACCTTATAGGATGCGAAGGAGCCGGGTTCCAAACTCAACAGGTTGTGAATTCTCGGTAAGAATCTCGGCAACCACCCCGCTTACGCCCGCTTTTACTTCATTCATTACTTTCATGGCTTCGATAATACAGACGATCGTGTTTTCGTTTACCTTATCTCCCACCTTTACAAAGACGGGCTGATCCGGACCTGGGGAAGAATAAAAAGTTCCGACCATCGGAGAGGTCACATAAGATCCGGGCGCATCCGTTCGGATCGTCCCGCCTCTTTGAGAATCTGTTTGAAACACGGGATCGGCAAGAGGTTCGGCAGCCATCATTCTTTGCTGCTGAGGCGGCTGGACTGCGTAGTTCTTCGATTCTTTTTCAAGATGGAGCTCGAAATCCCCTTTTTTGAAAACCAGCTTGGCCAATTTGCTCTCTTCGAGACAGGCCATCAATTCCTTAATTTGCTCTAGTTCCAAGATTACACCCTCTGAATGTATTCATTGACTTGCGTATCTACCTTGATCACGTCGCCAATTTCAACGAAAAGGGGCACTTCGATCTTCGCTCCCGTTTCTAAGACAGCTTTCTTAGATGCATTTTGGCGAGTCGCGTCAGCGCCTTCCGTTTTAACAACCATGATTTCTAAAAATTGAGGCAATTCTACAGCAAAGATCGTCTCGCCATAGAACATCGCCTTGACCTGGATACCCTCTTTCAGGTAATGAACCTTGTCTCCCAAAATCGAAGCGGGAACGAAAACTTGTTCTAAATTGCCAATGTCTAGAAACAGGTATTCATTTGCTTCTGGATAAAGGAATTCCAGCATTCTTTCTAAAAGAGACACTTCCTGTACCGATTGATCCAGTTTGAAGTTTTTTTCGATCGTCTCGTCGGTAATTAGGTTGCGGAGCTTCGTTTTAAGAAATGGGGTTCCTTTAGCGACAGTGACTTTAACACTCGATTCGACCCGATAGATTTTTCCATCGATATTTAGGGTCATTCCTGGGGTGATCTGATTCGCAGTCGTCATTTCGCAATAATCCGTTTTAATTCAATTAAGTCAGAAATGGAATAATCGATCCATTTCTCCGTCTCGATTTTGGTTCCCCGGCCCCACTTCATGTGAACGGTGGTAAAACCCAGCTCATACGCGGGCGCAAGGTCCATTGCTACGCGGTCGCCGCATACGACAACCCGTCTCGGATCGAGAGAAAATTCTTTTATTAAAGCCTCATAAAAAGGCTTCTTTATAGAATCTTCGGGGATAGCTATCTTACTAAAAATCGAACTATCAATACCAGCTTTTTTCAACTTCTCCTGCTGAAAGGGGGGATGGCCCCCTGTAACGAGCGCAAGAATATGGGATTTGCGAAAAAAATCGAGGATTTCTTTTGCATTTGGAGTCGTCGGAATTTCAAAATTAGCGGGAAGCGGCGTAAAAAGTTCCTTTACAGCCAGGTCCGCTAAAGAGGGATCCCCCCCCCGGTTCGCAACAAAACGAGCGACCGTTTCTTTCGATTTCGCGCAACGGGCATTCAAATCCAGCAGTTCCGCGTAGGCCGCATTGAAGTCAGGAACAGGCAATCCCGCCTCCAAAAGGCATCGGAGGCACTCCTTCATTTTAAACGGAGTTACAGAACCCGAGGTATCGATGAGAGTGTCGTCGAGATCAAAGATGATCAACAATTTTCATCAACTCCTGCGCTAATTTTTTCGAATCATGCCGAATGAGGTTCCTCTTCAATAAATCCTTTTTCGATTCTTCAGCGAGCCGGCCCAGAAGATCGGCAAAAACTACCCTTTCATCTTCGAGATCATTTTCAACCAGATCCCCTTCTGCGGAATAGACATCGATGAGGGCTTTCGGGGGTTTTTGGACATTGATCAAGATATGGTCGAAAACGTCTTCTCCGAGAAAACGGATCAATTCGTTGAGGTAATGAGAAGTTTTATAACCTGTCGTCTGTCCTTTGCGGTTCATCAAATTGACAACAAAAACTTTTCGGGCGCCGGACCTGCGGACTGCCTCGCAAACCCCCTCGACAAGAAGATTTGGAATCAACGAAGTATGCAGCCCTCCGGGGCCAATCACGAGCAAGTCAGCGTTGCCGATCTCATCAATCACTCCCGGATTTACCTTTGGGAAAGGCTCCAAGTAGATGGTTTTATAACCCTGGTCGATTTCTTGAGAAAGATAGATCTCTTTCTCCCCTTCCAAAACTTTTCGGTTATTGAGAACCATTTTTAGGCGGACCTGATGGGTCGTAACGGGGATCACTTTCCCTTTAATGTATAAAATTTTCCCGGCCTCTTCGACCGCCTTTTCGAAACTTCCCGTCACTTTTTCAAGGGCGGATAAAAGCAGGTTGCCAAACGAATGGCCGCCGAGCCCCCCATTTTCAAACCGGTAATTCATGAGAGAGCGCATCAAACGGCTCGAATTAGAAAGGGCGACCAGGCATTGGCGGACGTCTCCTGGCGGCAAAACCCCTAACTCATCCCTTAAAATCCCTGTGCTGCCCCCATCATCGGCCATCGACACAATCGCAGTTAAATCCAGCGGATATTTTTTCAATCCCTTTAAAACGGCGAAATTCCCCGTACCTCCGCCGATCACCACTACTTTTTTTAAAGCTGCTCGAATCATATTTCGTTTTTAAGGCCCCTGATGGCTTTCGACATCTCTGGCTGTGAATACAAATAATTGCCGCTGACAAGGACATTGGCGCCTGCCCGAACGCATTCTTTCGCCGTTTCGTGATTAATCCCGCCGTCCACTTGAATGTCGAAGGGAGGCATCGACTCGAGAGGAACCCCTTGCTGGCTGATAACGCCTCCCTGCCTGATCCGATGCCGATCACAATAGTCGCGGGTCAGCTCGATTTTTTCAATCACTTCAGGCATGAACTTTTGCCCTCCGAATCCAGGACTGACTGTCATCAAAAGGACAAGATCGCATTTCTCAAGGTATTTTGGAATCATGGAAAAAGAGGTTTCCGGGCGGAATGCCAGCCCGGCTTTTTTTCCGCACCTTCGAATAAAAGCCAATGTGTCATCCACATCTTCAGTCGCTTCGAAATGGAAAGTAATTCGGTCAGCCCCTGCCTCAACAAACAATTCTATGTAATCGAAAGGGTTGTAAATCATGACGTGGACATCGAGAAAGAGTGGGGTCGCCTTATTGATGGCAGCAACCGCGCGAGGCCCAAGAGTCAAATTCGGAACAAAATGGCCGTCCATAATATCAATATGGATGCCGTCGGCCCCCGCTTGCTCAAGTTTTTTGGCCTCATCTGCCAAACAGCCGAAATCTCCAGACAAAATCGAAGGGAATACTTGAATCGGATGAGACGTTTGACGAGGGGTTGAAGGAAAGTTCTTTTTCATAGTCCTTAAAATTGTTTTAAGGCATCATCTTAGTCCAAATTTTATGTTCTGCACAAGAGGGCAGAAATTTTAAACGAAATCCCCAGAGACAGAAAGAGGATCCAATGACCATCCAATACAGCTTACAAGAAAACGCATGGATTCTGTTTAAAAATTCCGAATTGCCCTCCCATCTTCAAGGTCCCTATAAAGTAGAAAAAAGATGGGATCCAAGCAAACACCCGCACCTTCCCGAAAATTCCAATAATTTTTATAGTTTGATCGATGAACAGGGAAAAAGATTCTCTTATTCCGTCCTTCAGTCTTGCAAGGGTTCGCTAAATTCCGTGTGGGCGAGGCCTTTGAAAGGGCGTGCGCTTCACTCTCTTCCAAACAATCATTACACCGAAATTCTCTCTGAAAAACTGGCTAAAGAACTGGACGGCAAAATTAAAAACCTAACCAAACCAAGCTCTTTTTTCGATAAAAGCGCGAGATATAATTCATAACGCGCTTTCCAAAGCCTGAAGGAATTTTTTCTGTTCTTCAAGATCTTCTGTAAGAAATAAGTAGCCTGCATAGGTCGACTCATGCATCTCGATGCAAAACGAGACGAGCTTGTGGACTGGAAGGGCAAGAGACCCGATCGTTTGGACCAGTTTCTTTTTTCGCTGGCTATCGAGAAGAGGGAGTACGGCAAAAATCCGTTTCGCGTCTTGCTTGAAAAGCCAATCCCCTTCTTTTCTTCGCGGGTTCGTTTTTACAGCCTGGAGCAGAAGGAGAAAGAAGTGTTTGAGGGGATCGTTTTCCAAAATGCTTCGCATTTCCATGGGAGCTAACGCATAGAAGAACTTCTCAAGGAGAAGGTGGTTTTGCTCGCCAGCGCGGCCGAGAGAGGCTTTAAGGGCGTTTAAACTCTCGCTTTGTTTGTAGATCATCCCCCCGTTATAATCGCGCACCTCTCCCAAAATCCGGCTGATTTCCTTGAGCACGCATTCTCTCGCCTTATAAAAATCAACCGTGTGATCCGGGCGGAGAAATGCTTGAGACGGGACAAGTGTGCGGAACACGGTTGCCTCTTTGATGTATTTGCGGCGGATTTGGCCCACTCTGCGGACTCGATCAGGAATGTATTTGATATTCGTTTTTTGAGCAGCAAAAAGCTCCTGGACTCCGAGAGCCCCTTCAAGCTGGATGCGGAGTAAAATGACGGTAAAACAAAGATCGCTTCCTTTTTGCTCGTCGAAAGAAAGGATGACTTGAGGGATATCGCTCACGAAACGGAGCTGGCGGGAAAGGGCCATGATGTTCCGAAGCACTTCTTCTTCGTTTCGAGGCATAAAAATCGGATGAGTCAATTGCTCGATGTGCCCTTTAATTTGATCTGGCAGGGCGGTTCGAAGCAGATTGATTTCTTCGAGATTAAAATCGGATCCGTCGGCCCTTTCAATCTCAAGATAGATCGTTTGAATCGCGTTTTCAGGTTTTTCTGAAACCGCGGAACCATCGACAAGGCGGACCTGAGGAATGTGCTGCTGAATTGCTTTAATTAAATGGCTGGCTTCAAAAAGTTCATGCTCGCGCAAGAAATTAAGTCCTGCGACAATCCCTAAAACTGGTTTTTCTTTTTGGGCGGGAGGCGTAAGCCGCGTTTTCAGGAATTTGAGGGAAATATGTCTTTTAGAAGGGAAAACTTGAATGTTTTGCTTCAACAGCTTCCTTACTGAGTACAGGTTCGAAATCACCCGGCTGATATGGTGATAATCGCGAGGGATTTTAAAATCTTCCCGGCAAGTCACTAAAAAGTGCTGCATTTGCGAAAAAATTCCAGTATCGAAATCTTTAGAATGGCTCTGGATCAAAGAACCGATCTTCTCCTGAATCATCGCCGTCTTCCCATCGGTCGAAAGCCCCTTGAACTCCAGAATTCGCCGCGCATGGTAATTCGAAACGACGCCAAGCCGGATTTCCGTCTCGACCGAATGGAGATTTCTCTTGGCCTCTTCCACATCTTGGGCGCTTTTTAAATGGACCACGATTTCCGCAACCGAAAGGAGATCTTCTGAGAGATTCGGCAACCTCACGTCAGATGCGAAAAAAAGCTCCACATTCACCCTTTTTTGAGGAAGGAGCCAGCGGCTCACCATATCGTAAAAGAAGTTGCAGGCATTGAGGCGGTATTTACAAAGAAGCAACACGGAAAGGGCGCAAGGCGCCTTGTTCAAATCGGACCAGCAGATCAAGGGAAGCATGTCGGCGAAGCGGGCCCTCTGAACAGATAGGTTCACTCCGGTAGCTTCCAGCAGATCGGCCGGCACAAGCCTTTTGATCAAATCCTGGGCTCCATCCCGATAGTACTCCGCTTCAATATAAGGGCAACTGAACTCGAAGTCGAACTGAAGCTGTTCTTCTAATTGAGCGAACATGTTTCCACCTCATAACCGATTTCCGGGTTTCTTTGAACAGAAGCGCCTACTAGAGTCCCGCCTAAACAGGGACTAAGAAAGGAACGGATCGAAAGCTGAATCCCGTTTTTCATCGCCAATTCAATGCAGCGCGGATGGAGGACTTTTCCTCCATTGCGGGCAATCTGGAGAGCTTCCTTATAAGTCATTTCACGAATGCATTTCGCCTTCGGATTTTTTTTGGGGTCGGCATCAAAAATTCCAGGGACGTCTTTATAAAATTCCACGCTTGGAGCTTTGAGCGCCGCCGCAAGCGCAACGGCCGTGGTATCAGAGCCTCCGCGCCCTAAAGTGGTAATCTCCCCTTCCAGGCTCATCCCTTGAAATCCGGCCACAATCGCGATTTGACCTCTTTTCAATACAGGCAGCAGACGGCGGGGTTTAACGTCGATGATCCTTGCATCAGAATGATTGCCGCAAGTGATGATTCCCGATTGGCTTCCCGTAAAGCTGACCGCTTCTTTTCCCTTTAAAGAAAGGGCCATTGCTAAAAGAGAGATGCTAACGCGCTCTCCTGTCGAGATCAGCATATCCAACTCTCTCCGCGGAGGGTTGGGATGAACTTTTCGAGCAAGCTCCAGCAGTTGATCTGTCGTATTCCCCATCGCGCTTACTACCACCGCTATTTCCGCATCCGATTTAGATTTTTCTATAATCTGTTCGGCAATTTTCAAAAAGCTTTCTGTTTCCGCCACACTCGCGCCACCGAATTTCATCACTAACATTTTCTTCCCTCATTTTTGAGGACAAAAGAATAACTAAAAACCCGATCCCCAACAAACAAATATTTTAGGGACGCTAGAAATTTTCAATCTATCCAACACCGTTAGAAAAAATAAAGAAAATATTTTATTTTTCTAAAAATATAAATATCAATTTCAACAAAATACAAAAACTAAAAGCGCAAAAACAAATCACAAAATACTGAAAATAATAGACTTAAAACAAAGCTAACGAGAGAACAAAAAAATAATTTTTTTCTTCAAAAAAAATCAATCTATCGATTTTTTAAAATATTAAAATAAAGAAAAAACTTTAGAACCAAACAACACATTTTTACGTATTAAAATTTTTCGAAGGATTTCATAAAACCAGTTGCATTTCAAGGCGCTGCCTTTCAGGATTCGTTCTTGCTATTATTCACAGGCATTTGGTAATCTTTTTCCTTTAACCCAAAACAACCGTATTGGCAAATGCGATTTGTACAATGCGGACAAACATTTTTTATTAACCGGAGAAACCCTTTAACATGTCATCAAAACGCCCCAACCTACACGACTGGAATAGCAGCAACGTTCTCGACGATGTCGACTTCCAAGAACACGAAGCCCGCCAATTTCGCGACCTTTTATATGGCAAAGAAACGCCAGATTCAGAAAACGCCCTCTCTCTTTTAAACGTAGGGCAGATCCTGAAAGGAAGGATCGTCGAAATATCAAAAGACTACGTTGTAGTCGATGTGGGATTGAAATCGGAAGGCTTGGTTCCCGTCGCTGAATTCTCAGAACCGGAAGAGCTTATTCTCGGCAGCGACACCGAAGTCTATCTTGATGCGGCCGAAGGGGATGATGGACAAATCGTTCTTTCCAAAGAAAAGGCGCGTAAATTCCGCCAGTGGGAATACATTGTTAACAACTGCCGCGAAGGATCGATTGTTAAAGGGAAAGTCATCCGCAAAGTCAAGGGCGGACTCATGGTCGATATCGGCATGGAAGCATTCCTTCCCGGCTCGCAGATCGACAATAAACGGATTAAAAACCTCGATGATTTCATCGGCAGATCCTACGATTTCAAAATTCTCAAAATCAATATCGAACGAAAAAACATCGTCGTCTCTCGCCGTGAATTGCTTGAAGAAGAGCGCGTTTCCCGCAAAGCGGAATTGCTTGAAAATATCCGTGAGGGAGCGACTCGCAAAGGCGTTGTTAAAAACATCACCGATTTCGGCGTATTCTTAGATTTGGATGGAATCGATGGACTCCTCCACATCACGGACATGACCTGGAAGCGGATCAAACACCCATCGGAATTGGTTCATCTTGGCCAGGAACTCGATGTGGTCATTCTTCACATTGACAGAGAAAAAGGGCGTGTTGCGCTCGGCTTGAAGCAAAAAGAGAGTAATCCGTGGGAAGAGATCGAGAAGCGATATCCTCAAGGGACTCGAGTCCGCGGCAAAATCGTCAACTTGGTCTCTTACGGCGCGTTCATCGAATTAGAACCCGGCATTGAAGGGCTCATTCACGTGTCTGAAATGTCATGGACGAAAAACGTCACCGATCCAAGCGAGATCGTCCACGTTGGCGACGAAGTTGAAGCGATTGTCCTGTCGATCCAAAAAGAAGAAGGAAAAATTTCTTTGGGGATCAAGCAGACTGAGCGGAATCCTTGGGAAGACGTCGAAAATAAATATCCAGTTGGAAGCAGTGTTGTCGCAGAAATCCGCAACTTAACGAACTATGGCGCTTTTGTTGAATTAGAACCTGGCGTCGATGGATTGATCCACATTTCCGACCTGAGTTGGATTAAAAAAGTCTCTCACCCATCGGAAGTTCTCAAGAAAGGCGATAAAGTAGAAGCAGTCATCCTTTCCGTGGATAAAGAAAGCAAGAAAATCACCCTCGGCGTTAAACAATTAAGCAACAATCCCTGGGAAACAATCGAAAGAACTCTCCCCGTAGGTTCTTTGGTTCATGGAGTCGTAACAAAGACCACCGCTTTTGGAGCCTTTGTGCAGCTCGATAATGGGATCGAAGCGCTGATCCATGTGACGGAGCTTTCCGACCAGCCATTTGCAAAAGTGGAAGATGTCGTTTCTAAAGGAGACAGCGTCACCGCGAAAGTGATTAAGCTCGACCCGGAACACAAGAAAATCGCCCTTTCCATCAAAGAATATTTGATCGAAAAAAATCAGATGAACCGAGACGACATTATCATCGGTTCGAAAGGGAAGAAGGGGAAAAAGAAATCCTCAAAAGACTCAAAAGATAAGTCTGACGAAGAAGGAATGGACTGATGAATAAAGACCTCATAGCTATCTTTGAATACCTCGAGCGCGAAAAAGGCATTAAGCGAGAGATCGTGATCAATGCGATCACCGAATCTTTGCGCGCTGCTGCCCGAAAAAGCGTCAAAGGACTTGGTGAAAAGGTAAGCGTTGAGATTCATCCAAAAACGGGTGAAATCGAAGTTTTCACCCAAAAGAAAATCGTCGAAAAAGTCGCCAACTCAGCCGAAGAGATCTCGATTGAGGAAGCCAAGGCTCTTGAACCGGAATGCCAGGTCGGCCAATGGCTTGAGATTTCGATCACGCCGCAAGATTTCGGCCGCATTGCGGCGCAAGCGGCGCGTCAGGTCATCACTCAAAAGCTCAAAGGCGCTGAAAGAGACGTTATTTACGAAGAGTACCGACACAGGGCCGGAGAAATCATCTCCGGCACCGTGAAGCGGTTCATCCGAGGAAGAACGATCGTCGTAGACCTCGGAAAAGTAGAGGCTATCCTTCCAGAGAGAAATTATCCAAAGCTCGAGAGATACAATGCGGGAGAAAAAGTCCAAGCCCTTCTCTTAGAAGTACGCGATACCGAGGGCGGCGGAGCGGAAGTAATCCTCACTCGAAGCCATCCCGAGTTCGTGGCCCAGCTTTTCATTCAAGAAGTTCCTGAACTTCACGATAAAACGGTTGCGATTGAAAAAATCGTTCGTGATCCAGGCTATCGAACAAAGCTGGCTGTTCGTTCGTATGACCCAAAAGTAGATCCCGTAGGGACCTGCGTCGGCGTTCGAGGCACCCGGATTAAAAATATCATTCGAGAGCTCAATAACGAAAAAATCGATGTAGTCCCCTATTCGGACGATCAGATCCAATTGTTGCAAAACCTCCTTTCTCCAGCAGAAGCTCGAAAACTAAAAGTTCTCGAGGATCGGATTTGGATGGTCGTAAACGACGAAGATTATCCTACAGTCATCGGCAAGAAAGGGATGAATGCCCGGCTTATTGGGCATATGATCGGCAAAGAGATCGACGTCCAAAAATTGACCGAATATCACAAATTACTCACGATTCAAATGAGCGAGTTGGCCGATTCAGCGGAACCGGCGTATGACGAGCGTTTAAAAGTCGAGGGAGTCAGCGGCCTTGTCATAGAAGGTTTGATTGGAGCCGGATATGGAACGCTCCGCGAATTTATGAGAGCCCAGCCAACTGATATCGCGAAAGTGCCAGGCGTGAATTATTACGATCTCGCTGATAAAATTTTAGAACAAACCCGCAAAAAAAAGGTATAACCGTTGGGTAAAAACCTAAAGTTAAATATAAAAAACACCCAGCTAGCGGAAGCTTTTAAAACGAAGAAAGCGGCAACTGATGAAACAGACGCTGCAAAAAACGCTCCTTCTTCTGAGAAAAATGCAACCGAAGCGGAACCCAAAAAGCGATTGACCCGGCTCAAAGAAGACGCGGCTATTTCTACGGCTGTCAAACAAGCAGAAAAAACGCTTGCAACACGGGAAAAAGAGGCCGAGCCGGCTAAGAAACGAAAAACACGGATCGTCCAAGGACCGCAAGAGGGGCCGCAATCGGTTGTCTCTGGGGAAGAGCTCAGAGAGAAAGAAGAAGAAGTTCTGTCGCCTTTGATCGAAGAAACACCCGTCCCTTCTGCTGAAGAACCTACGGGAATTAAATCTGGAAAAGAAACTCACGCCGCTGTTTCTCCAACTCACACTCACGAAAAACCTCAGGTCGAAACGCCTCCTATTGAGACAAAACCCGCTCCGAAACCAGTTTCACCTGCGCAGCCTCCTGTTTATGCGGCAACTGAGCAGAAGAAAGAGCCCCCTAAAGAACTGAGACTCCCCAAGAAAAAAGAAGAAGTCCGGTTTGACGCCCGCGATAGACAGGGCCTACGGGATATCGACAATGAAGCTTGGCGTAAACGAAGAGCTCATAAACCTCGCCGGATTGTCCAAGAAGAAGTGATCCGTCCTAAAAATTTAAATGTTCGCCTTCCTATTACGATCAAAGACCTTGCCCAAGCAATGAAATTGAAGTCTTCCCAGCTCATTGCCAAGCTCTTTATGCAAGGAATGGTCTTAACGCTGAATGATTATTTGGATGATGAAACCGTCGTTCAACTCTTAGGACACGAATTCGATTGCGAAATCAAAATCGATAGGACAGAACAAGAGAGAATCCGAATCACCGGTCAAACAATCAAACAAGAAATTGAAGCGACCTCCTCTGACACCTTAATCCTTCGCTCCCCTGTCGTCACTTTTATGGGCCATGTCGACCACGGCAAAACCAGTTTGATCGACACGATCCGCAAATCGAATCGGGTAGCTGGAGAAGCGGGAGCCATTACCCAACACATCGGGGCATTCAAAGTAAAAACGAATGCAGGCGATGTCACGATCTTAGATACCCCGGGCCACGAAGCATTTTCTGAAATGCGCTCGCGCGGGGCCAATGTGACCGATATCGTGATCCTTGTTATCGCAGGCGATGAAGGGATCAAAGCTCAAACAGAAGAAGCGATCCGCCAAGCGAGAGAGGCCCAAGTTCCTATCCTCGTCGCATTAAATAAGTGTGATAAGCCGAATTTCGATGCTCAAAAAGTCTATCGAGAACTGGCCGATCGGGATCTTCTCCCTGAACCTTGGGGAGGGACTACGATCACTGTCAATTGCTCCGCAGCTTCTGGACAAGGGATTACTGAGCTTCTCGAAATGATCGCCCTCCAGGCGGAAATTTTGGAATTGAGGGCCAACGAAGAAGCGAGGGCCCGAGGGACTGTCCTCGAGTCGGAAATGCATAAAGGCCTCGGCGCTGTGGCCACTGTGCTCGTTCAGAACGGCACGCTTAGAAAAGGCGATGCAATCGTTTTCGGACATTTTTCCGGCCGAATTAAAACAATGCAAGACGATCACGGAAAAAACATCGAAGAAGCGGGTCCATCAACACCTGTAAAAATCACAGGCCTGTCTGAACTGGCTTTAGCGGGACATGAATTCATTGTTGTCAAAAGTGAAAAAGAAGCTCGGGAACTTGCTGCGGCGCGAGCCGAAGGAATTCAACGGGACCTCCAATCGAAGCCCAAGTTGGGAAGCATGGAGAAGATGATGGCGAAAAAAGAAAGCGGCGAGAAAAAAATCCTAGCCTTGATTTTGCGCGCAGACGTGCAAGGGTCTCTCGAAGCTTTGAAAAATTCGCTGCTTAAAATCCATTCCGATAAAGTCCGGATCGAAATCGTCAATGCCGATATCGGCGAAATCTCGGAGTCGGACATTGCATTAGCGGCCGCTTCGAAAGCTACGATTGTCGGGTTTCATACAAGCATTGAAAGCCATGCGGACGAACTCATTAAGCAAAAGAATGTCCCCGTCTACACCCAAGACGTCATTTATCATCTGATCGACGAAGTAAAAAACCGGATGCGGATGCTTCTCGATAAACTCGAGAAGGAGACAGATACAGGAGAGGCCGTTGTCAAAGCTGTATTTAAATCTTCGCAACTCGGGCTGATCGCGGGATGCCAGGTCACCGAAGGGACGATCAAACGACAGCATTTGATGCGCCAAATCCGAGGCAAGGATGTGATCTGGAAAGGAAAAATCGCATCGCTCAAACGCCTGAAAGAAGACGTGAAAGAAGTTCAAAAAGGATTCGAGTGCGGAATCCTCCTTGAAGGAAATAGCGACTATAAAGAAGGGGATATCCTTCAGGCTTATGAAATCACTTATTTAGAACAAGATCTATAACGGCGGATTTTCATGAAAAAAAATCGACTCGCCCGCGTAAATTCTCTGCTCAAAGAGGTGATCTCTGAAGTGATCCAAAAAGAGGTGAAGAACCCCCATGTCACCACGTTTGTTTCTGTTACAAATGTGGACACTTCCGCAGATCTCCACCACGCAAAAGTGTATGTCAGCCTCATCGGCACCGATCTTGAAAAAGAGAAAATCGTCGCAGCCCTTCAAACGGCTGCGGGGTTCATCGCCGTCAACGCGGCAAAAAAAGCGCGCATCCGCTATTTTCCCAATCTCATTTTCAAGCTCGATACTTCGCTAGATGAGCATTTGAAAATTCAAAAAATTCTCTTCGACATCGAAAAAGAGCGCTCTTCCCGTACTGACTCTGAAGAAACGCCCGATGAAAAATCCGATGAAGAGTAAGGGAATTTTGCTCGTAGACAAGTCGGCGGGATCGACCTCCTTCCAGCTTGTCCATCTTTTGCGCCGCTTAACCCAAGAAGAAAAAATTGGCCACGCCGGAACTCTCGACCCTTTTGCAACGGGCGTGATGGTGATGTTAATCGGCCGTGAATACACCCGCAAATCCGATGAGTTTCTCACTGCCGATAAAGAATATCGGGCCACGGTGTTTTTAGGCATTGCCACAGACACCTACGACATCGAAGGGAAACCGACATTCCACAGCGAAAAAGTCCCTTCCCAGTCGGAAGTGGAACTTGCGATTTCTGCTTTTCAAGGACAACTTCTGCAAATCCCCCCGATGTTCTCTGCAAAAAAAATCGGAGGAAAAAAACTTTGCGATTTAGCACGCAAGGGAGTGACCCTTGAGAGACAGCCTGTCCAAGTCCAATTAAAAACGACCCTCCTTAGCTACCACTATCCCCATATTGAGATTGAAGTTTCCTGCAGCAAAGGAACCTACATCCGCTCTGTTGCCGACGATTTAGGAAAAATGCTAGGCTGCGGCGCCCATCTTTCCGCTCTTTGCCGCATCCGGTCCGGACAATTCCATATCAAAAATTGCCTCCCCCACTCCCTTCTCAAAAATCCGGAATTCGACGTCTCCCCCTATCTGCTGGCCCACGCATGAAGATTTATACATCGATTCCCCTCTCTCTGCCTCAGACGGCCCTGACCATTGGATTTTTTGACGGCGTTCATCGAGGGCATCAGGAGCTTCTCAAGACCCTTAAACAACAGGGAAGACATGCCACGGCGCTCACCTTTATTTCTCCCCCTTCAACGGTCGTCAGCCCTCACCTCTCCCCCGCTCCCTTACTGACTCCATGGCCAATGAAGCTAGCTCTTCTCCAACAGTCGGGTATCGATGCTGTCATTTTACTTCCTTTCACCCTTGAATTCGCGGCAACCCCTTTCGACCAACTTCTTTCTCAATTCTCTCTTTCTGCGCTTGTTTTAGGAACGGGATCCGCCTTTGGCAAAAATCGGGAGGGCAATGAGGTAAATATCAAACGATTTGCGGAAAACCGACCTTTTTCTATTCATTATCTCCCTAAAGAAACCTTCGAAGGAAAAGCCATTTCCTCCAGTGCAATCCGCCAGGCCATTCTTTCTGGGGACCTCCCACTCGCCGCTCAACTCTTAGGACGGCCCCATGCAGTCTCTTTCCCAGGGAATGAAACAGAATTAACAATCCAAAATCTCTGCCTTCCCCCGGACGGCGTCTATTCGGTCTCTGCAGAGAAAGAAAAAATCGAATTGACCCTCCGCACACTCGCTTCAGGGGAAAAACGCTTAAATTTGAACCAACCCCTTCCAAACCAAACTCTACTTAAGTTTTGAAATCGAGGAATTGAATGTCTAACGGATCTATCGCCACTAACCTTTCTTGCGGAATTGTTGGACTTCCCAACGTCGGCAAATCAACCTTATTCAATGCCCTCACCCGCAAACAAATCCCTTCTGAAAATTACCCTTTTTGCACCATCGACCCAAACATCGGGATCGTCAATGTCATCGACTCCCGTCTCCATCGCCTCTCCGACCAATCGGGTAGCAAAAAAATCGTCTATGCAACGGTCACCTTCGTCGATATCGCAGGCCTAGTGAAAGGGGCTTCTAAAGGGGAAGGGTTGGGAAATCAATTTTTGACCCACATCCGGGAAACCGATGCAATCGTCCAAGTCGTCCGCTGTTTTGAAAACGACGATGTGATCCATGTTGCTGGACGTGTCGATCCAATCGAGGATATCGATGTAATCACTCTCGAGCTCATTCTTTCGGATCTCCAAATGGTGGAAAATACTCTTACTCGCCTAGAAAAACAGGCTAAATCAAAAAAAGAAGTCCTTCCCACAATCGACGTTTTAAAAAAAGCAGCCGCTCACCTCAATCAAAACCTCCCTATGCGATTCCTCTCCCTTTCCCCGGAAGAAGAAGCGCACATCCAACCTTATCCCTTCTTGACCCGAAAAAAAGCTCTCTACGTTTGCAACGTCGGCGAAAACGATGTCCCGCAACTCGACAATGCGAATGTTCAAAGAGTTCGAGAATATGCCTCAAAAGAAGGGAGCCGCATCGTCCCTATTTGCGCTCGGATCGAAGAGGAAATTTCCCGTCTCGACGAAAACGACTCGAAGGAATTTCTAGACAGCCTAGGCCTCAAAGAATCGGGCCTGGACCGCCTGATCAAAGAGGCTTTTTCTCTCCTTGGCCTCATTACCTATATTACAACCGGAGAAATTGAAACCCGCGCCTGGACCATTAAAAAAGGAACCACCGCAGCCGTTGCCGCAGGAAAAATCCATAGCGACATCGAAAAAGGGTTCATTCGGGCAGAGGTTGTAAGCTTTGATGATATGATGAAGTATGGCGGAAGAGTGGGCGCCCGCGAAGCAGGCAAAGCCCGCTCCGAGGGACGCGACTACATCGTCCAAGATGGCGATGTCATTCTCTTTTTTCACAATTAATTGAAATAAAATAGAGCGATTTTAACAGCTTTTTCACTTGTGCTGCCGCTTTCTGATGGTTCTTTAGGAGAAATCGGCGAGACAGGCTTGTTGTTTATTGTCGAAGGGGAATCGCTCCGCTTTTTTGGTTGCTCACTTTTGGAAACTGCTGCGCAAAAGGCAGATAGCAAACCTATAGTCATAAAAAACTCCTTTTATTGGATTAAAATCCGATAGATTTTAAACGAAACAGGAATAAATAAAAACGATAATAATAATTATGTATTATAAAAATATTCGAGGAATCCGGTCATTCAACAGGCAGAGGATTTCGTAAGGGATCGTATTAGAAAGGGCCGCGACTTCCTCAAGAGAAATCTCTTGAGAACCTTGCTTGCCAATCAAGACGACCTCGTCGCCTACATAGGCCTGGCCCTCGCCAAGATCGACCATCAACTGATCCATGCAGATCATTCCCGCAATCGGGAATTTTTCTCCCCGGATCAAAACGGAACCGCAATTGGAAAGGGAGCGCCGATACCCATCCCCATATCCGATCGGAAGGGTCGCAATCCGCGTCTGTCTTTGCGTCTTGTAAGTATGCCCATAGCCAATCCCTTCCCCTTGAGCGACGACCTTGAAATAAGATACTTTGGCTTTTAAGGAGAAACAAGGAGCCACTCCGTTTAATGAAGCAGGCGCGTTGGGAGGTAAATATCCATAACAAACAAGACCCGGCCGCACGAGATCGAGATGCGATTCAGGGAAATGAAGGGTTCCTCCGGAATTTGCAATGTGCCGCAAGATTCGATGGCCTTGAAATACAGGATGCTTGAATAATTCCTCAAATCTTCGAATTTGGCTTTGGGCAATCGGATCCGAAGGACTCTCCGCCGAGGCTAAATGAGAATAAACTCCGACTACTTCAAAACAGGGGAGGCGGAGCAGATATTCGAAAAGAGACGGGGCCGTATCGCAACGGACTCCCGTCCGCTGCATGCCCGTATCCACCTCGAGATGAATGCGGCATTTCTGATTTTTAGTCGCAGAAGCTGAGTTCAACGACAGTCTCTCCCATTTCTTCGCAACCCAATCGGCCTTTGTTTTCGAGCTGATCGAAAATTCAAGGTCGAAATGGATCAGGTCATCGACTTGGTCTTCATGGATTGCCCCTAAAACAAGAATCGGAATTTGAATGCCCGCTTGCCGCAAACGAATCCCTTCTTGCAAACAAGAGACCGCTAAACAATCAACTCCCGCCTCTACAGCCGCGTGAGCGATCGGACAAAGTCCATGTCCATAAGCATTTGCCTTTACAGGTAAACAAAACCGACTGGCGCCAACGTGATGTTTGACAATCTGGATGTTTTTTTTGAACTGACCAAGATCGATCTCGATCCAAGAGGGATGAGCGTATCTTTCAGCCATTGAAACTTTTTATTTGAATCGGTTTCTGGAAGGCAAAAAAAAAGCAGGCATTTTCTTAAAAACACCTGCAATCCGTTTATACTGCTAAAGTATAACGATCAATTAAACTGCGTGAACTTCTGCAGCTTCTGGGCCTTTGCGTCCAGATCTTTCAACGTATTCTACTTTCTGTCCTTCGCGGAGAGATTTTGGATCGCCGATTACATTGGTTGCATGGACAAAAAGTTCTTTTCCGCCAGCGTCAGGGGTAATAAATCCGAAACCTTTTTGGACATTGAAAAATTTGATCGTCCCTTTAGCTTTTTTTTCTGAATGCACTTAAACTTCTCCGTTTTTTTTGTTCTACTCTTTTTCGCCTCGGCCGAGCTTTCGCCATCGCTAGACTCAACCGGGTGAAAATGGGGCAATTATACAGGTTTGCCACTTTTTGTAACTCTCTTTTTCTTTGAAAGGCTCCCTCTATTGCATTAAAGAATTGCCAATCCTATACTTTTCACGGTCTCACAAAGGAGAAAAGTAAAATGAAAAAATTAATTATACAGACTGCCTGCGCCTTGGCCTTGATCCCTTCGCTTTGGTCAGAACAAGAGGCAACTGCGGAAATCCAAAATTCGATCCTCCCTCTGATGATTGAAGAAACCCTCCCCTCGGAGCCTATTTCTTTCACAAAGCCCGAAATCTCTATCGAGGAACCTTTGGCCGCTTTGGAGATCCGCGTTTACCAGCGCGAAGAAGTCCTCCCTCTCCTTCCCCTCCTCAACACTTGGATCGCCCGATCATTCAGCCCTTTCCCCTATCTCTATGCCACCCGGGAAGACCAAGTCGTTAATTCCGGCGATTTTGTCTATTTAAATGAAAAAAATTCTTTAGTCATTGTTGCGAAAAAAGGGGATGAAATTGTCGCCATCGCCGGCGGCACCTCGCTCGATTCCTACTACCTCAATCATTTTTATTTTGATCCCGGTTTTTCCGAAAACATGAAAGACAAGGGCTATGACCCCTCTCAGTATTTTTATTCCAACTACTTTCTGGTCGCCCCTGAGTATCGAGACGATTTATCCGTCATCCAACCCGTCTATGATACGCTTGCCGATTTCGCCCGCTCTACGGGGAAGTCTTTCCTGACTTATATGGACATCTTCCATTCCAATGCCCACCCGCACATCAATACCGTATTCCCCTCCCCCGAGCCTTGGGGAACGGCAATCACCGGTTTTGACGCAATGGATGTTTTTAGGGAGCAAGAATGGCCGACCTATCAAGAAGATGGAACGGTTGCCGATCGAACGCACGTGTTGCAATTCTATAGCAAACCGCTCTAAAAACCAAAAACACGGATGCACAGGATAAAAAACCTTTGCATCCTGCCCCTAGTTTAATCAAGAGCTCTTCAAAACCACCCACCCTTTCTCCTTGACGCGGGTAGAAAAACTCAGCTAAATTCGTAGGAGGAGATACGGAATGGCTGAAAAAACCGAAAAGGCGACCCCGAAGAAGCTGAAGGATGCGCGCAAAAAGGGTCAGGTTGCCAAGATCCAAGACTTGCCCGCCGCTCTCACCTTTGCCGTTTCGATCATTGGAACTCTCGCATCCGTCAACTACCTTTACGAACAGATCGTCAGTTTTTTTCTCCAAATGTTTTACGCTGTGGCCGATTCGGCTGGAGACTTTGAGACAAAAGCTCCAGGCTATTTTATGATGGCCCTTCAAACGATTTTGAATTGCAGCCTTCCGATCATGGTGGTTGTCTGTCTCGTTGGGGTGTTAGTCAGTTTCATGGTCGTAGGCCCTGTATTTTCATTCGAAGCCATGAAATTCGATTTTAAAAAACTCAATCCCGTCGAGGGAATTAAACAAAAATTCAAACTCAAAGTGCTGGTTGAGTTGATTAAATCGATCGCCAAAATCGTCGGCGCAGGAATCATCATCTATCTTGTAGTCTGGGAAATGCTGCCGCAATTGATCGCGACAGTGTTGATGCCCGCTATTGCCACCGCTTCCGTCGTAAGCAATTTTCTTTTTACGGCTGCGATTCGGGTCGGTATTTTCTTTCTCGTTGTAGCTCTCTTCGACCTCGCTTTCCAAAAGAAGAATTTCGCCAAAGAAATGAAAATGGAAAAATTCGAGGTCAAACAAGAATATAAAGATACAGAGGGCGACCCGATGGTCAAAGGGCGGCGCCGGGAGTTGTTCCGAGAAATCGCCTATCAAGAGGGCCCCCGAGCGGCAAGAAAGGCGCGTGCGATCATTACGAATCCAACTCACATCGCAGTCGCCTTGAAATACAATCCGGAAGAAGAGCCAGCTCCTGTGATCTTGACCATGGGGGCGGGAACTTTCGCAGATCAGATCATTAAAATAGGTGTCGAAAACAAAATCCCGATCATGCGAAACGTAGATTTAGCAAGGGAACTATACAGTAAAGGAAAAATCTCCGATTATATACCGGAGGAAACATACCGGGCCGTTTCGGAAATCCTCAAATGGATCGAGTCCCTGGAAGAAAACCCCGACGTCAACATGGAACTCTTTAAATGAATAAATTTTTAGACAGGATGAGCCGGCTTCTCGGAGGGGAAAGAGCTTTGTCTTCCATCTCCGGATCGAGCGATCTGATTCTTGCCGCGCTCATTATCTCCATCATCATGATGCTGATTTTTCCTGTCTCTCCCCATGTGATCGACTTGCTCATCGCCGTCAATTTGTCTGTTTCCGTTTCCCTTTTGTTTGTCGCTCTCTATATCCAAAAAGCGGTCCAATTGTCGATGTTCCCCTCTCTCCTCCTCATCACGACGCTTTACCGCCTGGGAGTGAACATTTGCTCAACCCGTCAAATTCTGCTCCACGCGAATGCAGGAAAGATCATTTTCGCCTTCGGGAACTTCGTCGTTGGAGGAAACTACGTGGTGGGGGGCGTTGTATTCTTGATCATCACCATCGTCCAATTCATCGTCGTCGTTAAAGGCGCCGAGCGCGTTGCGGAAGTCGCGGCCCGTTTTACTTTGGACGCGATGCCTGGAAAGCAAATGTCGATTGACGCTGACTTGAGAGCCGGGACGATCGACCAACAACAAGCGCGCGAGCTTCGCCTAGGACTGACCAAAGAAAGCCAGCTTTATGGAGCCATGGACGGAGCCATGAAATTCGTCAAAGGGGACGCTATCGCGGGGATCGTGATCACCGCCATCAACGTCATTGGCGGATTGATTATCGGCGTGATGATGCACGGAATGAGTCTTGCCCAATCGGCCAAAATTTACTCCCTCCTTTCTATCGGGGACGGTTTGGTGACCCAAATCCCTGCCCTGATGATTGCGATTACAGCCGGTATCGTGACCACCCGCGTTTCAAGCGAGCGGAAAGACGCCAACCTAGGCCGGGAAATTTCGGAACAATTGTTAAAACAGCCGAAAGCCTTGATGATCGCAGCGGGGATTTTAGCCTTGATGGCTTGGATTCCCGGTTTCCCAGCGATCCCCTTTACGATCTTAGCCTCAATCATTGGCCTTTTAGGATACGTCTTTTGGAATAATTCCCGCAGAACTGCAGCCAAGGCTGTGGCCGGGATTGGCTCAATGGATACCGACGTCCGCGGGCACGCCGTCTCTGGCGGCGCTGCCGAAGACTATGCCCTGACTCTTCCCGTAGTCCTGGAAGTCGGCTCCTCGATTTCCCTTTTGATCCGAAAAGACAAACAAGGACTTACTTTCATCGACCAGATGATCCCTAAAATGAGGCACGCTCTCTATCAAGATTTGGGAGTCCGTTTCCCTGGCGTCCACGTCAGGACCGATTCGCCGACTCTTGAGGCGAACGAATATGCGATCCACCTCAATGAAGTTCCTATCGTAAGGGGCAAGCTCATTATGAAGCACCTCCTTACAAACGAATCCGAAGAGACGCTCCGCCGTTATAACATCCCGTTCATCACCTCGAAGGGTACTTTAGGCATGCCCGCCCTTTGGGTCGATGAAAAATACCAAGAAATCCTCCAACGCGCAGGGATCCGCTTCTGGACCGGGCTTGAAGTGATGATTCTCCACCTTTCCAAATTTTACCGCCAATATGCGAACGAATTCATCGGAATCCAAGAGGTTCGCGCCATCCTCGAATTCATCGAAAAATCTTTCCCCGACCTCATCAAAGAGGTCACCCGTTTGGTGCCGCTCCAGAAACTCACTGAAATTCTCCGCCGCCTTGTCCAGGAACAAATCTCGATCAAAGACCTCCGCACCGTTTTAGAGGCGCTCAGCGAATGGGGCCAAACCGAAAAAGACGTCGTTCTCTTAACCGAGTACGTCCGCTCTTCTCTGAAACGCTACATCAGTTACAAATACTCCCTCGGCCAATCTGTCCTCTCTGTCTATCTTCTCGATCCAGAGATCGAAGATATGGTCCGCGGAGCCATCAAACAAACTTCCGCCGGATCGTACCTGGCCTTGGACCCCGACTCAGTCCAACTCATCCTCCACTCCATGCGCAACACCATCCAACCAACCCCGCCTGGCGGACAGCCGCCCGTGCTGCTCACAGCCATCGACGTCCGTCGATTCGTGCGCAAACTCATCGAAGGGGAATTCCCCGAACTTTCGGTCGTTTCCTACCAGGAAATCGTGCCTGAAATCCGGATCCAACCTCTCGGCCGCATCCAATTAACATAACTCCCTAACAACGAATAAGTTAAATTATTCTTAATTTAATAAATTATAAATATTTGTTTAATTTTAAACAGATTTTAATTATAATAAGAACTTTAATTAATAGGAATTATGGAACCTAATTTCATAAATAAAATCGCCAATCAATTCTCAGTAAAATATGCAGATAGGGCCAATCTAGAAGCCCATGAGAACCGATCCGGAGTGATCGGAATTAAAAATCTCTTTCAAGATCTTTTTTATTACACGGGAAGAGAGATTTTAAGAGTTGTGTTATTGCCGTTTAGAGCGTTCAGTTTCGTGGTCCATCTAGTCGGCGTGATCAGAACGCTTGGTTGCAATCTCAAGGCCTGGGAAGAGCTCGGAGATTCGGCAAAATTGTTAGGAAGCACTCTTGTGCGAGCAACGATTGGAGCCCCTCTTCAAATCATCACAGCCGTCTTCTCTTCGGTCCTTCAAATCGGACATTCAAGCGGCGCAACGGGTCGGAAAATTGCAGCAGGATTGGATGATTTCATGGATAGCGAGATAGAACCTTTTGTTGATCTCATCGAGCTTCCCGCTCAGCGGGCCATCGGGGAAAATCAGGATGAATTTACAGAATACCGCCAAGATTACATTGATCTTCGGCATGAAAATGCAATCGGGAGAAACCAAGACGGCGCTGAGTTTTATAAGAAAATTATAAATGATTTTTACTTAAATGAGCGGAACCCTAAAAAAGAAGAAAATGCCGTAAACTTACAATGTTACGATCAGAGCTTATTCACGGACTTAACAAAAACAGCGCTAGAAAATGTCATTCATTCACCATCGGTTCCCCATTTTATGAACAAATACGTGAACGATTTTAATGTCAAAACTACGGAAATAGATGAACGTGGCCAGCCAATTGAAAGAGTGCGTCCTGGATTAGAAACCATTGCCCCAATGGATCCAGAAGAAAGAAAGAAGGCATTCCAAAGCATCCACACTGCTTTACTCAGTGATCAGGATTCGCTCGTCAGCATACAAAAAGCGATTGAATCTATATTTCCTGTCGATCCGGCATAAAAGACTGTACGTTCTGGTTCTTCGAGTTATTTTGGCATAACCTGGGACAGGATGGGCAGGATAAACGGATGAAAAGGATGTAAATAGATTAAACTCAAAACATCAAAAATTTTTCATCCTCTTCATCCGTTTATCCTGCCCATCCTGTCCCTGGCTCTATCAGAACGCTTCTCCAAAACCATAGCCTTATAGATTTTTGACGAACAAAATTTGATCTGCTAGGCTCGCGATTAGGCACACCCTTATCTTGAGACCTGAATGTCCGATCCCCACATTTCCCACGCGATCCCTATCAGCAATCAAGCTATCCGGATGATCCAGAGGGAAGTGGCTGCTGAAAACGCGCAGCAAGTAGAGAGCGAAAACGACCTTAACCAATATTTAGAACTCTCTACCTTCAACCCCCTTGTCCAAGCCCAGCGGTTCCGCAATTTAAGAGAGCATCAATCTTCGCAATCCCGCAGATCGGAAGAGACCGAAACGCCGGAAGAAAAAACGATCCTTGCCGTGGAAAAAATCGATGAGGTGGCGTCTCGGTTCCAAAAAAACAACTATGAACTCAATGCAAAAACACTCCGCATCCTTCGCGACCGCATTCTCGCGGACCCTAAAAACATCCTTGCAAAAGTCTTAGAGGTTTACAGCGACGCCGCCTTGGCCGACGAGGCCATCGATTTTCTCATAGAGACCACAGACCCCGACATCCAAGAACTGCTCAGACAGGCGAAAAAAGACCTGAACGATACGAGAGGCCGGGAAATCCGGGCGGGCCGGAACATGGGCGCCCAGGCGCGGGAATTTGCCCAGGAAGGACTCGGTTCGCCAACCAGCTTACGCGACCTTTACCGCGACGTCACCGCCAATCAGCGCGAACCGCTCAAACTCTTCGATGAACTAACAGAAAAATTCCGCTATGCGAAATTGAAATCGGTGATCACGTTCATGCTTCATTCTTTGGGAAGCGATCTAAAATCAAAGGGCTCTTCGATCGATCGAGGAGAATTGAAGCGGCTGATCGACGAAACGCGCTCGCTTCAGGGCATTTTAGGCGTCTTCCGGTTTTTCCAGTCCAGGATGAAACTTGTCTTACGGGAATTTCTCTCCTACGGTCTCACGATGCCGCCAAAACTCGATTTTGAACTCTTAGCCCGTATTTTCATTAAAATTTTGGCTGAACGGTACATTAACCCCGAAAAAGTTTTACAGATGGCCAAACTCCTTGGAATTTCTGAGGAAACCGCAGCCCAGATCATTGTCTACACTCAAATGCGCGATGCTTTGAAACAAATCGCTCCCCGCTATTTCCGCAATCCGCAACACAAAGATGAATTGCAAAAAACCTTCATCGACACACTGGACAAACTGGAAGACAAGCTGGAAGAAGAGGAAGACGAAGAAAAAAACGGCGAGGAGCCTGAATGAGCGACCGGTTTCAAGAGCTGTTGAATGAGCTTGGAAAGATGTTCCATCTCGCTCTCCACGTCGACAAAAATCACGCCTGCTCTTTCCAGATTTTAGAGCACTTGATTGTTCAAATCCAACCTGATATTTCCCAAGAAAACCTTTTCCTTTTCGCGAAAGTCATAGAAATCCCTCCCGGTAAATTCCGCGAAAATGTGCTTCGGGAAGCTCTTAAAGCCAACGCGTTGGCCGATCCCCGCACAGGGATTTTCGGCTACCTCGCTGGATCGAATGAACTGGCCCTTTTCCAGCGTTATCCGATCGAAATGCTCAATGGGGAAAGGCTCGCAGGATTGCTAGGGGCGTTTCTCGAATATGGAGATAGCTGGCATACAGCCATCTCCAGAGGCCAATCGGCGCCGCCCGCCGCTGGGTCCGCTCCCCGTCCCTTTGGTCTGTAGGAGTTTCGCTGATGAGGACGGATGCCCATTGGAAACGGATCGGACTTCACCCCCATCACGGGATCTGCCTGCCCATCTCCGCGCTCCGCTCCAAAAAAAGCTGTGGAATTGGGGAATATCTCGACCTTCTTCCTCTCATCGATTGGTGCAGCGGCGTTGGATTCGACTGCATCCAACTCCTTCCTATCCAAGATAGCGGAGACGATCCAAGTCCATACAACGCCCTCTCCTCCTGCGCACTGAACCCGATGTATTTGAGCTTATCCGCCCTTCCTGAGGCAAACCTCAACCCTCAAATCTTCTCCTCTTTGAATCAGTCGGACCGAATCCGATTCGCGGAAGTGAAACAAAAAAAAAGGGAATGGCTCCGAACCTATTTTGAAAAGACCTTTCCCGCCCTATCAAAAACGATCCGCTATCAAACTTTCGTCCAATCCCAACCTTGGCTCGAAATTTACGCCCTTTTCAAAGCATTGAAAACTGAATTCGGCGGAGATTCATGGAAAGATTGGCCCCTTGAATACCGATCGCCAAAACCGGAACATTCGGCCAGCCGGAAAAAAGAGACTGAGTATTATTGTTTTCTCCAATTCCATTGCTTCGAACAAATGAGCCGCGTTCAAAAACATGCATCGGAAAAATCGATCTTCATCAAAGGAGATATCCCCATCCTCCTCAGCCCGGATAGCGCCGACGTATGGGCCCAACCTCACCTCTTTCAACTGGACCTGGCCGCAGGCGCCCCTCCCGACCTCTACAATCCAAAGGGGCAAAAATGGGGATTTCCCCTTTACAACTGGGGTGCGATGCGAAATTCGGGATATGCTTGGTGGAAAGAGAGGCTAAAAGTCGCTGAGAATTTTTTCCACATCTACCGAATCGACCATGTTGTCGGCTTCTTCCGCATTTGGGCCATCCCAGGAAATAAAAAGCCTACAGACGGTTTTTTTGTCCCCGCTGACACAAACCTTTGGGAAGGGCAAGGCAGGGAACTGCTTGAAATGATGATTGATTCATCCCCTCTTTTGCCAATCGCAGAGGATCTTGGAACAATCCCTCCGATGGTCCGCCCGATCCTCAAAGAACTTGGAATCTGCGGCACCAAAGTCATTCGCTGGCAAAGAAACTGGCTGGGAGATAAGAGTTATATCCCGTTCGAAGAATACGAACCTTTTAGCATGACAACCGTCTCAACGCCCGATATGGATACGCTTAAACTCTGGTGGAAAAAATACCCTGATGAATCGATCCCCTTCGCTCAGTTTAACCATTGGATTTATCAACCCGAACTATCCTCCGAACAGCAATTTGAAATCCTCCGCTCCGCCCATCACAGTTCAAGCTATTTTCACATCAATTTGCTGCAAGAATATCTCGCTCTCTTCCCCGAGCTTGTCTGGCCCAACGGAGAAGATGAGCGGATCAACATTCCCGGCACCCTACTTCCCACTAATTGGACCTACCGCTTCCGTCCTTTTTTGGAAGAAATTACCGAGTATAAGCCTATGGCCCAAGCTCTGTCTGGGATTCTCAGACGTTAATTCTTCTTGGGACTTAGCAAGCTTGCTCTGAATTCCTATTTTATTGAACATGAGACGTAAAAACTCTTTGTTTCCTGAAGAAGCAGAGGATCCTTTTTCATCGTCTTCGTCTTTCCTTGGTTTTACAATCGGTATTTCCGGTTGAAATCCGCATGCGATGACGGTTCCTTTCCCATATTTTCCGCTAATAGCCATAGGTTCGGGATCCTCTTTTTTTGCAAGATCCTCTTCTGTTTGTTCCAAATGAGCCTCTACATCTGTTTTAACAACAAGAGATTCTTCTTCAGGCATAAATCGAGCCCCTTCAGCCGCATTGAAATACGCCTTAAATTTCAATCCATCCCCATTATAAAGAGAAGCCACTCCTTCCACGCTTTTAGCGGTCTCCCTAAAGGAAATATAGGATGCAAAAGGAAGAAGCTCCCAAAAAATCTGGGTTTTCTTAGTTATTTTCCCGGCTTCTTTCTCTATTTTTTCCAAGAAATTTTGGCAAAACAAATGAGCTGAGCCGCCTACTGCTAAACAATTCCACCCCTTCTCAATAGCTTTTCGAATTACGTCGTGGTAAGGCTTTAACTCTTCACAAACAAGCCTCACCTTCCCTGCAGGGAAGATAAGAGCGCCTTCGACTTGTTTAAGAGATGCTGCAAGATCTCGACTATTCTTAGGATAGTCTATCTGATCTGTAGAATATCCTATCTCCACCAGATTAGCATTAATATACTTAATAGAATCAGAATTAACCGAATCACCAGAATAAACAACTAAAGACATAAAACACAAAACCTTATTACCGTTCGTAATTCAAGAATCGGCTTTTGGAAAGTTGATTACCGACTCGGCATACAACAAATTCTTAAACGTTAAATTCTTCTTCCAATTCAGCAGCTTTTCCTTTTCCGTGAATTCCTACCGCCTTGAACAAGCGGTGCAAATACTCTTTTCTTCCAAAAGAGCTTTTTTCGTCATCTTTGTCTTTGATTGAAGACGACTCGTTCGATGGGTCTTTTGAAATTTCGGGGTGAAATCCACAAGCGACAACAGTTCCTTTTCCATATTTACCTTGGACCGCTGCAATTTGAGAAGATTCCTTGTCATAATAAGAAGCAACTACAGGAACATCGCCCTCTTTTCCAGTGATTTCAAATTGACTTCCCTGGTTCCAATAAGAATTGAATTTTTCCTTGGATGAGGTATAGATAGGGACAATCCTTCCTGTGTTTTCTTGAAACGCTGTGTTTTCAAAAGGAGGGAAATCGATTTTGGCTCTCATAGGAAGAAGTCCCAAAAGGGATTTGGAGTCTAAAACAGGACTGATTTTTTCTTTCACTTTCTGGATCACTTCCTGGCAGACCAGATTAGCGCCGGCGCAAAAAGCCAAACAATTCCACCCTCTCGTTCTCACCGCCTCTCTAATTTCCTCGGCGCATCCGACTAAGTCTTGGCTCATTTTGATTGTTGAGCCTCCAGGAAGAATCAGAATGCAATTTTGTTCATCGAGTTTGGGTTTTAAATACTCAGCAGTTGGCACGCTATAGGTTTTACCAAGGGGATGTCCGAACTCTTTAAGTTCGGATTGGATTTCTGTTTTGGAGGGAGGATAAACCTCTACCGATTTACCACCATAAATATAAACTGAAGAAGAACTAGACATAACAATCACACCATTAATTTAAAACAATATATATTAACAAAAACAAAATATTAAATCAATAACATTTCATTGACTCCTCCTAGAAAACTTCCTATGATGACGAAAAAGGAGACCTCCCCTTGCGCACCCTTTTCGGCCTGCTTTTCTCCTTTTCTCTCTGTGCGGCTTCTTTGTCTACTCCCTCGTTATCAGCGCTTTATTCAACGCTCGACCCCACTTCGGTTTCCCAACACTTTGCTTTTTACGAGCTTTACCCCAAGACAACGGAGGGACGGAATGCTCTCAAGCACGCATGGGAGCTGCTGAGCGGCGGCTGTCCCGATTGCGATCCGGAATTGATCCTTCCTTCGATCGACCCGCAGCCTCTGATTTCATTTGTTAATCGAACGAGCCATGAAAACGCCCCCCTATTAAATGAAGAGCCGCTGGCGGTCATTGAAAAACTCTCTCGCCATCTCGGCAACCGAAAATTAAAAGGGTTTGGAGTTTGGGACCTCGATGCGCTTCTCAAGCTGCCCGTCGAAGAGATCGATTTAGGAAGAGGGCTGCTGATCGCGGAGCTCGGAACGAATCCAGCAGAAAGACAAAAGATCCGCAGCTATGAGGCAAACCTCGATTTAATGGCCCTCCAAATCCTGGCCCGATTAAGCCCTGCCGCAACCGCTTTGGAAAAAATCAGGGCGTTCAATGATTACATCTTCTCCGAGCTAAGGTTCCGGTTCCCCCCCCATTCACTTTACGCGAAAGATATCGACGTCTACACCTTTTTGCCGTCTGTCCTCGATGGCCGAAAAGGGGTCTGCTTGGGAGTCTCTATCCTTTATCTTTGCCTTGCCCAGAGACTTGAACTCCCGTTGGAAGCAATCACTCCTCCTGGCCACATCTACGTTCGCTTCGCCCCAGAAAAAGGGGAAACGGTCAACATCGAAACCACAGCCCGAGGGATCGACGTCCCTTCGGAAATGTATCTTGGATTAGAGACGAGAAAACTCCAAAAACGGACGATCCGGGAAGTGATCGGCCTTGCCTTTATGAACCAAGCAGCGACCTGCTGGCATAAAAAAGATCCGCAGACTGCCGTAGCCCTTTATGAAAAAGCCCGCCCCTTTTTAAGCCCCGACGATTATCTCCTGAACATGTTCTTAGGTTTTAACTATCTCTTCGTCGGCAAGGAAAAAGAGGCGCGCGCGTCGCTTGAAAAAATCCGAGGAGTCATCCCCGATTACGCCATTTCAGGCGATACGATTTCGGAGGACTATCTCGCGGGACTGACCGATGCAGAGGCCATTTTAACTACCTTTTCGGAGGTTGATGAAACGCGCCAATCCATTCTAGAAAAACAAAAAAAAATGGAAGCTGTCGTTGTGAAATACCCCCGTTTCCGCCAAGGGCTTTTCCACCTGGCCGTCACCTGGCTGCAGCTCGGGCGGGAAAAAGAGGCGCTTCCCATCCTTGAAAAATACATCCAGCTCCAGCCGAACGATCCCACGGTGAATTACTACCTTTCTGCAATCCACTGCCAAAGACACAATTACAACCAAGCTTGGAAATACTACCGCGCCTCAGAACAACTCGTCCAAGCGAAGGAACACAATCCCCGCGCGCTCAAAGAATTAAAAAATCAACTCCAACGCGCCTGCCCCGAACCGCTTAAAAACCACTAATTAAGGACTTTTCATGTTATTTGCACTCGCCGCCTCAGCCTCGCTTTTAGCCGCACAGCCGATCGACTTCGACATGACCGCTGATGAAAAAAAACAAACCGGAATCGTCAAGCTCTCCGATAAAGAAAAAGCCGCCCTCCAAACCTGGATCGACAACAATTACACCAAACGCCCCGCACCCCTTCAAGCTCCTACGAAAACAAAAGGGGCTACCCTCGAGGAGAACCTCCGAAGCGGCAGCTACATCCGTTTAAGCGATAACTCCCTCTGGCAAATCCACCCCCAAGATAGGACCCTCACGCAAAGCTGGATCACCCCCGTCGAGATCCTCGTCTCTCAAAGCGGAGACCCCAATTACCCCTATAAATTAACGAACACCCTGACCGGCTCCTCCGTCCGGGCCCAAAAAACCCAGACCGCCCCCTAAAAAATATTCTACTCGCGTTTTTGAAGCTTACTTTGTAGAAACCCTCTCAATCTTTGGTTGATGAAATATGGGGCTCTTTGTTATGCTGACCTCTCATTTTAAACTTGAGTTCCACTTATGCCTAGAACATGCGTCCTCACTGGAAAAAGATCGAGCTTCGGCCGTAAATACGCCCTTCGCGGTATTGCGAAGAAGAAAAAAGGGATCGGCTTGAAAATCACAGGCTGCACCAACCGCCGCTTTCTTCCCAATTTAAAGTCTAAACGGATCTGGATCCCAGAAGAAAGCCGATTTGTAACCCTTCGCCTCTCCGTCGCTGCGCTCCGCACGATTGATAAGAAAGGGATTGGCCCAGTTGTCCGCCAAATCCGCAAAAACGGCAAAAGAGTTTAATTTCTTTTTTGATAAGGGCATGTTAACATGCCCTTTATGTTTGTAATCAGGACAAAGCAGCTCCCCCCTGTCCCTCAAAAAAACTCAAAACCCTCCGTTAAAAAATATTCTTTTCCTTGGGCTCTCCTCGCAGTCCTGATTTTCTGCGCCTGGTTTGTTGCAAAATCACTGGCCCCCAACCTTCCCCAACATACAGAACCGATCCGCCTTTATTCAAATCAATGCCAACAAGATCTCAGAGCTACGCTTCTCAACGCCATCCGGAGCGCCCAATCTTCCATCCATTTGGTCATGTTCGGCCTCAGCGACCGAGCGATCCTGTCAGCTCTCATTCAAAAAATTCATAGCGACATTCCCACCACGGTTTACTACGACTCGACAGGGTCCCCAAGACTTGGGAAAATTCTTGAAGGAGGAGAGATCCATCCCGTGAAAAGCGCGGGGCTCATGCATCAAAAAATTTTGATCCTTGATGACGAGATGGTGTTTATCGGCTCTGCAAATATGACCTCTGCGTCGCTCCGCATGCACGATAATTTAGTTGTCGGTCTCATCAGCAAAAAAATCGCCCAGTTCCTCAAAGCGCATGAACCCTATTCTCCTGGCTATCTCCAAACAACAGTTGGAGGGCAGAACGTTGAAATCTGGCTCCTTCCCGACGCCCGCGGCCACGCCGTGCAGGACTTACGTAAAAAAATCCGCTCAGCCACCCGCTCCATCCGGATCGCTCTTTTCACCTTTACCCATCCAGGTTTAATCGATGAGGTCATCCAATCTCACCAAAGAGGCATTGATGTGGCCGTCGTCATCGACATGCATTCAGGTCTTGGAGCCAGCGCAAGCGCCATCGAAAAACTAAAAAAGTCGGGCATTCGCGTCCTCCTTAGCCAAGGGACGCAACTGCTCCACCATAAGTTTATTTACATCGATGACCACACCCTTCTCACGGGCTCTGCGAATTGGACCAAAGCCGCCTTCTACAAAAACAGCGACTGCTTCCTCTCTCTTTATCCTCTGAACCCGGATCAAAAATCCTTTATGAATCGGCTTTGGAATCAAATTGAAGCTGGCGCAAAAGCCCAATAAGCCATTATTTTGAGGAAGAGTCCGAAAAGGGGCCCCCATGCTGCTGAACACCCTCTACATCGCCTTTTCTTTATTTTTATTGATGGATTCCATTGGAAACATCCCTTTCTACATCAGTTTTTTAAAAGGGGTGGAACCGAAGCGGCAACGAGTTGTCATCTTTAGGGAAATGGTCATCGCCCTCTTTATCATCACCCTTTTTAATTTCATCGGCGACGGGCTGATGAGATTCCTCCACATCCAAAACGACACGGTCCAAATCGCAGGCGGGGTCATCCTGTTCATCCTTTGCCTAAAAATGATCTTTCCCCCTCCCCACGACTCCAATGACAATCTGCCCCATGATTCGGAACCTTTCATTGTCCCTTTGGCCATTCCCCTGGTCGCAGGGCCTGCGGTGCTCGCCGCAGTCATGATTTATGCAAAGCAAGAAAACAACAGCTTCGTTATGATGGGGGCCATTACAATCGCTTGGGCTGCCTCTCTTATCATCTTGCTTGGATCCTCTTATCTAAAAAAAATTCTTGGATGGAGAGGAATTCTCGCAATGGAACGGCTGATGGGACTTGTTTTGATCCTGATCTCCGTCCAAATGTTTTTGAGCGGACTGAGCGCGTTTATGCAACGCGAACATTTAGGAATGTAATTGCCTTCTTTCAAAGCCGTTCTCGCTTACGACGGCACCTCTTATTTCGGATGGCAAAAAACCCGCTCGGGCCGAAGCATCCAAGAAACGGTGTCCCAATCCATTTTTCAAATTTCAGGAGAAACAGCAATCCCTGAGGCCGCTAGCCGGACCGACCGAGGAGTCCATGCGGAGGGGCAATCGATCCAATTTTCCCTCATGGCCTCTTATACCCCTTCAAAATTGCAGCGAAGCCTCAATGCAGTCCTGCCATCAGACATCCGCATTGTAAACCTCGAAACCGCCCCGGACCGTTTCCATCCCACTCTTGACGCAATTGCAAAAGAATACCATTACCGCCTCTCCCTCGGCATCGCACAAAACCCCTTCCACCGACTCTATTCCTGGCATTTTCGCTACCCCCTCGACCTCAGCAAAATGGAGATCGCGGCCGCCTCCCTTCTGGGAACCCACGATTTCACAGCCTTTGCCAATGAACCGGAAAAAGATCCCCAATGCACCGTCCATGAAATCCAAATGCAATTCCTTGACGATGGGAGGTTCCAAATCAAAATGACCGGCAATCGGTTCCTCTATAAAATGGCAAGGACGCTCGCAGGCACGCTGGTCTATGTCGGCTGTGGAAAACTCCCTCCCGATTGCATCCCCGCCCTTTTAGCTTCCCGCAACCGAAAAGCCGCAGGGATCACAGCCCCGGCCCACGGACTCTACCTCCATCAAGTCTTCTATCATCCAGAAATGAAAAAGACTAAAAGCTAGGGTTTTGGAGAGCCTCCCTGATAGAGACAGGATGGACAGGATAAACGGATGAGCAGGATAAAAAACAGGCCGATTGCATGAAAACCATAGAGAAACGCCCTGGATGCCCCAAGCCTATTTTTTTCCATCAGCGCGGAGGTTTTTTCGCGGCGAAAAAACAGAAGGATGGAAGATTTTCCGCGCTTCGCGGGAGCATCAAAGCGTTTTTCGCCTCTTGCGAAAAACGCTTTAATTTTTGCCGCGTCCAGTCCGCACCCTGAAAACTCCTCTGTCTTTCTCCGCGCTTCGCGGCCTCTGCGTCCTCCCTCCTATCTCCCTCGCTGCGTTTCGCGGCGTCTCCGCGCTGATAAAAAAAAATAAGACCGAGGTTGTCAATATGCTTTTCATGCAATCGCCCTGGGATAAAAAAGATGAGTTCAAAATAGGGCATTCTATTTATCTGTTAATCCTGTCCATCCTGTCGCAGGTTCGCTAAAATAGCTTGAGGAGTTACGTAATAATAGGCCCTTGCGATAAGATAGTTGCGTTATGATTACCCGAAATGATCCTTGCTGGTGCGGAAGCGGACAAAAATGGAAGAAATGCCATTACCCCCGGCTTCCTCAATCGGAATCCTCGCCTGAGATGCTGGCTAAAAGTTATCTGAATGAATATGGCATCATCCTAAAAAATCCAGTACAAATTGAAAAAATCCGGATCGCGTGTAAAACGACTGCCCGCATCCTCGACACCCTTTGCCGCCATGCCAAAGCAGGAGTTACCACTCTCGAACTTGATGAACTTTCCCGCAAGCTCCACAAGGAAGCAAAAGCCATCCCTGCGCCTCTTGGATACGGGCACCCCCCTTTCCCTAAGTCAATCTGCACATCGATCAATGAAGTCATCTGCCACGGCATCCCTGACAAGCGCCCATTGCAAGAGGGGGATTTTCTCAACATCGATGTCTCTTGTATTGTCGACGGCTATTTTGGAGACAGCAGCAGAATGGTCGCCATTGGGAAGATTTCCGAAGAAAAACAAAAGGTCATGGATGTATCGAAAGAATGTCTCAATCGAGCGATCGCCGTCTGCAAACCAGGCCACTTAGTAAAAGAGATTGGCCAAGCCATTGAAGATTATGCCAGAGAATGCGGATGTTCCGTTGTGAATCAATTTGTGGGGCATGGAACGGGCGTCTGTTTCCATGAGCCGCCTGAAATCCCCCATCACTACAACAATATTGAAATTTGCCTTGTCCCAGGAATGATTTTTACAATTGAACCCATGATCAATGCCGGAGTGCGCGCAGGGATCATCGACCCTTTCGATCAGTGGACTGTCCGCACCGCTGATGGCAAGCCATCAGCCCAGTGGGAACACACGATCCTAATCACTGACAACGGCCATGAAATTCTAACTTTTTAATTTCAGATTTGTTTTCCTCGAACCCCCTCTTCAAGTTTTGGATCGTTCGATCGTCTTGGAATAACTGATGCACTTTAAGCACCTGTTCGAGAGAAAACTGCGTTTTCCCAAAATGTCCTATCGCAAAAGAACTCAATTCCCCCGTGGCCATTGCCCTCTGGCAAGCTTCGAGGCTTTTGACCGTTTCCTCCCGAAGGTTCCGCTCCTGCCTTAGGATAGAATCAATAGGCAGAGCGATCGCAGTAAAACCTGCGATCAGAATGACCGGAGCTATAACAAATGAAACGTAAATGGCCACAACGGCTGAGCCAATCCCAACAACGGCTAAAGCGACCCATGTTACGAGAGCCAGCAAAGGCCTTTCTTCCGATTCTTTAGAATAGTGCCGGATGGCAAGTTCGAGATCTTGCGGTTTACCAATTTCTACGTCGAGTTTCTCAAATTCTCTTTTAATCCCCTTCCAATCAACTTGATTTTGAATCCTCTCAATAGCCATAACTTCTCCTCAATTTTCGGAAGAGAAGATTAAAGGATTCGTTAATTTTTGGAGAGAATTAAAAGAGGAAATCCTGATCAGGCAGAAGCGTTTTCACTTTTTTTTTTCGCTTCTGGGAGAGGTCTGTCAAACTCAGGGCATTAATGATCTCCTGAAGTTCCTGGTTTTCTTCTTCGATCTCCTCGATTTGAAGATGGAGGGCATCGATTTCTTCAATTGCCTCTTTAGGGAAGGGGTTGAAATGGAGGGAGTTTTGATCTTTTTCAAGGAGAAGCCGTTGCAATTCCGTGTCGGCTTTGAATAACTCGGAGCGAACCTGATGAAGGATCTCGTTCTTCTCTTCAAATTGTTTTTTGAGTTGTTTGTAAAGAGGTTCGATTTTAGAGAGGGCATGCACCTTTTCTTGGGCATGGACAAGCCGCTCGCCAAGCTCTTGCCTCTCTTGCTCCAGCAAGCTAATTTTTTCGTTGAGACGGGGATCTGCTTGCGGAAGACTCATTTTCTGGCGCAAGACCGCGATCTCCCCTTCTGCGGATTGGAGACGTTCTTGAAGAAAATTTCTCTGTGTTTGAACTCCATCGAGCTCTCTGATCCTTTGCCTTGTTTTTTCAAGCTCACGAGCTGTTTGCTCGTGGTTGCCGGAATAGATTTTCGCCTCCGTCCGCGTTGCAACGAGCTCTTGCTGCATCTTCTCTTGCATCTGCATTTTTTCGGCCAAAATAGACTCGACGCGAGCTGTCGATTCTCTCGCCCTTAAGTTTTCTTTAGCATGAAGGCGGGCCAAAGTTTCATTGATGAGATGGGTTTGGGCTTTATCGTAGCGGGCGGCGTTCAGCTCTTTCATGAGTTTCTGATTTTCTAGAGCCAATGCGTCGCTTTCTTTAACTCTCTTCAACTCTTTCTGGGTTTGGACCAACTCCGATTGAAGAGTTCCTATCCGATGCTGTAAATCAATGGATTGTTCGCTTAAGGATTCTTTTTCTTCCCTATGGCGCGCGGTTGTTTTGCGCAGCACGTCATTCAAGATCCCCAGCGAGGAAAAATCAGCTTGGACCTCTTCGATCTCTTTTTGCAGCAATCCGATTTTATCTTGGAGATCGGTATGCTGAAGGGTTGCGGATTGACGCGCTTGTTCGAATTCTTCTTCGACGTTTTTCAAACAAGCTTTCCCCGTTTCGATTTGGGCTGTAAGCGTTGCCGTCTGAGAATTTTCCCATTCAAACCCAAGAGCTGCAAGGAACAGGGAACAGCTCAAAGACCCTTCCAACCCCAAATGCCAAAGGTGGTCTGATGCGATTCCAGAGGCGATTCCAGAGGCGATTAAAGTATGTTTGATAATCGCAGCCAAGGCAATCAGAGTGAGCGCATAGACGCACCCTCGCAAATGCCACCTTGCGCATAAATAGTATCCGCAGAGCGCAAGCGCGAGCAAATCATAAGAGGCGCCGCTTCCCGCAGACAAACTCAGCGCGGCAAAAAGAAAAACAGGACCCCAAAAAGAGACCGGGATGCGCCAAAATAAGCTTTTTTCTTCACTCTTCATAATAGTTCTAAGGTTCGGGCCACTGTAAGAAACCCTTTTTCAAACCGCTTCATATCGAACGACTCGTTCGGAGCATGGATATTGTCTTCGGGAAGACCATATCCCATCCCCACCACATCGGCGCGCGTCGCCTCGATGATTTTCGCAATGATTGGAATCGATCCGCCGGAGAGCGTATTTTCACATTTTTTGCCGCAAACCTCCGTAGCTGCCATCGCCACCGCTTTCGCAAGCGGCGAATCGGGATTGCCTCGAAAGGCCCTCTCTCCGCTCAATAAATCGACGTTCACTTTCATTCCCGGTTCTGCGTTCTGCTTTAAGAAATCGGCCACTTGCCGCCCTATCTTTTCGGGATCTTGGTTGGGGACCAGCCGGCAAGTGATTTTCGCCGCAGCAAAAGCTGGGATCACTGTCTTCACTCCCGCCCCCAAATAGCCGCCATGCATTCCGTTGATTTCAAGCGTTGGCCGGAAACAGTTTGCCTCGAAAGGCGTCCGCTCCTTCTCTCCGCCTAAAGCATGGATGCCGAATTCTTCCCCATATTCTCTTTTGTCGAACCGGAACGAGAATTTTTTCAAGTCATTTTCCGTAGTTTCCAACACATCGTCGTAAAAGCCTTTCACCTGCACACAGCCTTTTCGGTCCCAAAGTTTCGCCAAAAGTTCGGCGAGCGCCCGATTTGGATTGTACGCTAGTCCCCCATGCATTCCAGAATGGAGGTCGCTATTCGATCCAGTCAAGGTCACCTCCAATGCAACCAACCCTCGGCATCCCATTGAAAGCGCCGGAGTCTCTTTGTCCAATTGCCCGCAATCGACCACTAACAAATAGTCCGACTGAAGGCGATCCTTCAATTTTGGCAGCGACTTCGACAGACCTACGCTTGACGACTCCTCTTCCCCTTCGATACAAAATTTGAGATTAATCGGCAATTTCCGTCCCAATTCTTTCCAACATCTCGCAGCCATTACGGCGTAAAAAATTTGCCCCTTATCATCGACAGCTCCTCGAGCGTATACCAGCCCATTCCTCTCTGTCGGAGTGAAGGGATCGCTTTTCCAAAGTTCCAAAGGATCGACGGGCTGTACATCGTAATGTCCGTACACCAATACGGTCGGCGCATCGGGACCTGCCCTCAAATCTTCCGCATAAACCAACGGATAGCCTGCCGTTTCAATGCACTCTGCCTGCATCCCCGTTTTTTTCTCAATGTAATCGCGCAGCCACTCCGCACATGTTTCAACATCCTTCGCATACGCTGGATCGGTGCTGATCGAAGGGAATTTCAAAAAGTGGAAATAGTCCGAGCGGATTTCATCGCGGCGCTTTTTCGCCCATTCTTTAAACTGCTCGAGGGAATTGGACATCGAAACCTACGGTTGACCCGATCATAGTGTCCTGAAAAATTCGAATCAAGCCCTCAGTCACTCCACCTCGAGAGAAAAGAAAAGAGGCCCGCTCCAAGTTTATTTGGATTCGCGGGATTGTTGCTGGGTGTCTTGAAACACTTGAGAAGCATTGTCTACGAGAAACGCAGCTAAAGTTTCGTCTCCCTCAAAGTGGAGTTCCACCTCCATTTTTCCATCAGAGGCAGGTTCAGTGCAGGTAATCAACACAAAACAAGCGCATTTTTTCCCAACTGCGCCTTTGATTTTATTGAGGAGGATTTGATTTGCATTTGAGTCGGTTTTGCTGATGCTTTCGCTCATTGGCTCCCGAGAAATATGGAGATTTATTTCAAAAAACCCTTTGTCAGATACTTCTGGAAGGGTTTTTTATCTCATTTCCCCGAATAGATGACAGAAAAAGAGTTTTCGCGCAATCGAAATTAAAGAAAAAAAATCTTTAGAATCCCCTTAAAAAATCAGATCGCGTAAAATTGAACTAAAAACGAGAACCTATCTCAATAAAGATTTTCGAGAAGGTGAGAGACAGTCGTTGAAATCAGGCTTCGTCGCTTTTCGGGATTATTTTGGCCGATTTTCGACTTCAAACTTTGGGGGCAATATCAATTTTCGTATATTGCCCCCAAAGTTTGAATCGAAAATCGGCTCAAAAGAACCCGAAAATCGACAGAAGCTGATTTCAACGACTGTCTCTGAGATGATTTTTCTGCAGATTTTTTGAAGTGAGGGAGAGGGCATACTTGATCAAGTAGATCTCTCTCTCACTTCAAAAAATCTGCCAAAAAGCGCTCAAAAATTCCGAAATAGATTTATTGAGATAGGTTCTTTAGGAGTAAGAGATGGGTTTTGCTAAGAGAATTTTTCTCTTTTTGATCTTAAATTTTCTTGTGATCTTCATGGTCACGATCATTCTTAATATTTTTAACATCCGTCCCTTTTTAAATGCGTATGGGATCGACTACACGAGTTTAATGATTTTCTGCTTGCTTTGGGGCATGGGCGGAGCTTTCCTTTCGCTCGCCCTTTCAAGAAAGATGGCGAAATGGATGATGGGCGTTAAAACGATCGATCGCGACACCCGCGATCCTCGTTTGCGCCAATTAGTCGATACCGTTCACAAACTCGCCTCGAAAGCCGGCTTGCCAGCGCTTCCTGAAGTGGGTGTTTTCAATTCGAATGAAGCGAACGCTTTCGCAACTGGACCCACCCGGTCCCGTGCGCTCGTTGCGGTTTCAACTGGGCTTTTAAACCGGATGGACGAAAAAGAAGTTGAAGCGGTGCTAGGGCACGAAATTTCCCATGTAGCGAACGGAGACATGGTGACGATGACCCTGCTGCAGGGCGTCGTCAACGCGTTTGTGATGTTTTTAGCCCGTGTTTTGGCCTACGTCGTTTCAGGCATGGGAAAAAACAGGGAGAACAATTCCGGCGGCAGTTATATGAGCTACATTCTGTTCGTCTATCTTTTCGAATTTGTGTTCATGATTCTCGGATCTCTCGTTGTAGCCGCTTATTCGCGCCATCGGGAATTCCGCGCGGACGCAGGCGGCGCCCGCCTCGCTGGGAAAGAATCGATGATCTCTGCATTGAAAGCCCTGCAAAATTTACAAGACATCAAAGATCCAAAAGAAAACCCAGCTATGGCAGCGTTTAAAATTTCCCATCCTTCAAAAAGAGGATTGCTGCGCTTGTTTGCAACTCACCCTCCTTTAGAAGAGAGAATTGAAAGATTGAAAAACCCTCATTAAGAATCTAAGAAGCTGTACTAATCCGGGAGGAAAATAGGCATTTTGAGTTATCTGGATGCCCCAGGCCTATTTTTTTTTATCAGCGCGGAGACGCCGCGAAACGCGGCGGAGGAGATCGGCACGGAGAGCGCGGAGGTTTTTTCGCGGCAAAAAAACAGAAGAATGAGAAGATTTTCACTGAGGCGAAAAAAGTGGTTTTCTCACTGCTATGCGTGGCGAACTGCCTGGGGACGATCGTTATCCATTCCCCGCGCTTCGCGGCACTATCTCCTCTTTTTTCTCTGTGCCTCTGTGTTCTCTGTGCAATTCTCACACACATCCACCACACACACCTCTCCCACCCTAAGCCCAACCGTCTATCCTCTTTTCTTCATCACTTCATCATAGGCGATCTAAAAACTGTTACCTATGTTAGTGAACTGGCCCCTCCGTCTTTCTCCGCGCTTCGCGGCCGAGGTTGTCAATATGCTTATACTCAAGTGAGTTCAAAAATTGGCCTTTAGATGGGTTCAAGCCGCCTATGAGGCCTCCCAATGGCTCAATCAAAACCAAATTTTTTATATCACTTATTTCCGGGGCGCGGACACAATCTCTTTCGTCCCTAACAGGAGCATCGGAAATTTAAGTTTTCAAGGAATCAAATTCGGAATCCAATTGGACTTTTAAATTGTTTAATGGCATTTTATTCTCTAAATAATTCGATTTTTTAAAATGCAGAAAACAGTTGTTGTAGGAATGTCTGGAGGGGTCGATTCCTCCGTATCCGCTTTGCTCCTTAAAACCGAAGGCTACCGTGTGATCGGCCTCTTCATGAAAAACTGGGAAGAGACGAATGAACATGGGGTCTGCAAGTCGGCTCAAGAATACGAGGATGTAGCCAGGGTCTGCGAGCGGCTCGAAATCCCCTATTACAGCGTCAATTTCGTCAAAGAATATCGAGAATCCGTCTTCTCTCAATTCGTCGCCGACTACCAGGCAGGTCTCACCCCGAACCCTGATATCCTCTGCAACCGGGAAATCAAATTCAAAGTATTTTTAGAAAAAGCCATGTCTCTTGGAGCCGATTTCCTCGCGACTGGACACTATTGCCGCCTCGATGGCGGCCACCGCCTTCTGAAAGGTTTGGATCCCGAGAAAGATCAAAGCTATTTTCTCCACGCGGTCAAACAGGAAGCGTTCAAAAAAGTTTTATTTCCCGTGGGCCATTTGACGAAAAAAGAGGTGCGGGAGCTCGCCCGACAGCATTCTCTTGCCACCTCGGAGAAAAAAGACAGCACCGGCATTTGCTTCATTGGCAAACGGGATTTTAAACCCTTTCTCTCGCAGTACATCGCCGCCCAGCCAGGGAATTTTGAAACCCTCGATGGCCAAATCGTCGGCCGCCATGACGGCGCCGCTTTTTACACGCTCGGCCAAAGAAAAGGGATGGGTCTTGGAGGCGAAGGGGAGGCTTGGTATGTCGTTGGAAAAGACCCTGTCCGCAACATCGTCTTTGTAGAACGGGGAGCCCTCCATCCAGCGCTCTACGCGGACGATCTGATCGCTTCAGATTTCACTTGGGTGGTTGAAACACCGCCTTTTTTCCCTTTTCAGTGCCGAGCAAAAATCCGCTACCGCCAAGAAGATCAGGCCTGCACTCTATACGCCATCGAACAGGGCAGAGCCCGCATTGCGTTCGAACAGCCCCAGCGAGCAGCCGCTCCCGGCCAATCAATCGTTTTCTATCAAGGCGACCTCTGTCTCGGCGGAGCGACGATCGCGTCTGTCGGCCCTTCTTATTATACCCAAAAAAAACCGCTAATTAACCCTCAGTAAATTCGAAACCTGCTGCTTCAGAGACAGCCTCCTCAATCGCTATAGAAAGTTCTGCTGCCGGAACGCTCGAACGATTTTTTTCTTCTCTGCTTTTTATATGAGATTCAAGAGCGCTCCAGGGAATATAAATTTTCTTCTCTGCATATTTATTGCAGACCGCGACCAAATCTTTATCCAAGACCGCCTCTTCTTTAGCAGCCTCGAGCTGGTCTTCTGTTGCATCATCCAAACCTCGCCGTACATAATCCTTAAGAGGTCTTGGATCTATGAAAACTCCCTCTTTCTTATAGTTTTCGCATACTTTCATGATGTCTTTATCAGAGGCGGCCTCCTTTTTAGCAGCCTTGAGCTGAGCCTTTGTTGCTTTGGCCAGACCCGATCGCCTTACATAGTTTCTTAAAGTTTCGTAACATACGAAAATGCCTTCTTTCCTGTAGTCTTCGCAGACTTCCCTTATACTTCCATGAGAGAGAGCTTTTTCTTTAGCGGCCTTGCGCTGATCTTTCGTTGCTGGAATAAGACCCAACCGCTTTACTCGATGCGCCAGGGTTTTCTGATTGATGCGAATTCCTTTTTTTTCGTATTCTTCGCATACTTTTTTTATCGATCTCTTAGGATTTACGGAATTTGCCGCGAACCTTAATTCATTTTTTGTAGCCCATCTTCTACTGAAACCATTTGAAGAATCTGTTTTTTCCCGCGTTGATTTTCCCTCAGAATTTTCGCTCTCGCTGGCATCTTGCCTCTCGGCAAGGGCCCTGCCCCGAAGACAATGCATCTTTGGGGACTCGGGAAGGATCTCCCGCTCCGAACCGTCTCCAAATTCCCAATCCTTTGGCTGAGACGAGGAGCCTTTCGAAGAAAAAAGGAAAGGGTCGTTTGAAAAAACAGAAGAGGCGAAATGTTCAATTTTCTCCAGGGCGTCTAGATCCCCTTTTTTTGCCGGACTTAGAGCTGGGGGAACGCTGGCATTGCGGCTTACGGAAGCATACGGAAAATCTCTAACGGGAAAAGTCATATTGAAAAATCTCGATGATTTTGGGATGTTGGGGATATTGCTGACTCAAAAACCAAACTAAATACCAAGCATCTTTTTTTGCATCTAAGTGCGGAGCGCTTTTTATTCTTTCTAAGCACTGATCCAAGACATCTTCAAAAACTTGAGGATCTCTACAGGCTTTTAACAACAGCGCATCCATACGCCCTCCCCTGTCCGATCCTTCGGCATGAAGCAGTCTTTTAAAGTTTTCGTACCCTTCTTTCACGTCTATCAATCCATATCGATGCACCTCTCCTATTGCTTTAGCAGCAAGATCAGGCAAAGCCGAAAACGCTCCGACAACTCGGCTTCTTCCTAAAGCAGAAGTGTCAATATTGCTAACCAAAGCCTCCGAGTCAGCATTTCCGGAACCGCCTATCCAATTCTTTCCAAATGCATAAGCAATAAGGAAGGGCAGAGCAACTTTGCAAACGTTCCGCGCACGAGAGGAAATGACAGATTCTTTTGGGTCAGCTTTAAAAGGAATCGGTTGGTTTTCGCGGCGGCGGCAAGACAAAAAAGACATAAAAAAATTTCCAATTTTTAGAATTTGAAGAGAGAGTATCAAAAGATCTGATAAAGAAACAATCAAGAAACTATGAGAGGAGCCTTGATCAGGGATTCGAGAAGATCTTTTCCTGGGCTCAAATGAATCTCTCGGTCTCCATCTAAAAGGTAGGTATCGCAAGGGTGGATCGTATCGTATAAATTTTTCAGGCTTGCCGTCTGTAAAATGATGTAATTCACTTCTTGGAGCGAAGAAAGAAGATGGATGAATTCGTCGTTTGGATCCGAATCGCGGACATAGACGATCAACTCCCTTTTCCCGTGAGCGGCCAGGTTGCGAAGCGTCCGGAAAAGAGAAGAGGTCATCTCCTGACCTTTTTGTAAAATGAGGAGCGCATAGGTTTTTTGTTTGAGAATTTGATGCAAAGCATAGAGATGTCCTTCATCGAAAACCTTTGTTTCGGAGTCGATTTCAAGAAGCCTCTTAGCAAGCTCAGAAAGAGTAACTTGAACGCAACCGAGGCGCTCGATTGCAATCCCCGCAGCAATATTGGAAAGCTGAACAGCTACCTCTAAATCGAGGCCATTGGCGATGCTTAAACAAATCATTGCCAAAACCGTATCGCCCGCGCCCGTCACATCTTTTACTTCTTTAGAGCGGACAGGAAAATCACCTCTGCGCCCATCGGAATAAAACAGCGACATTCCCGCTTCGGAACGGGTGATGAGAAGATGATCTACGGAAGTTTGGGCGAATAATTCTTTGGCGACAAGGTCCAGGGAAGTTAAGGGAGCCATTTTTGCAGCGGCGACCGCCTCTGACAAGTTCGGTTTAAGGACAAAAGCTCCTTTATATTTGGTAAAGTCGGCTCCCTTCGGATCGACGATCGTTGGAATTTTCCATTCTTTCGCGATCTGGATCGCCGCAGAAATCAGACGGTTCGTCAAAAAACCTTTTCCGTAATCGGAAAGAGCTACGATTTGAACCTTCGGGATCAAAATTTTCAGATCCTCAATGATTTTCGATTCGAGAGTGGGATTGAGCGGATCTATCGTCTCATGGTCTATACGTAAAAGCTGCTGGCTATCTGCGAGAAGACGGTTTTTGACGGGAGTGCGGGTTTTCTCTTCGACCCGCAAGCCTTGCGTATCCGCCCCTGCGCCATTCAAACACCGCACCAATTCCATTCCTTCCGAATCGGAGCCAATCCGTCCCACGGCAATGACATTGCCCCCTAACGCCATCAAATTCAAAACAACGTTGCCCGCTCCCCCAGGACGCGATTCCTGTTTAATCACCTCCATTACGGGAACCGGGGCTTCGGGAGAAATTCGCCTCACGCGGCCTGTGGTATAGGTATCGAGTAGAAAATCGCCAAGAACTAAAGCGCGAAAGGGCCGAAATTGGCTGAAAGTTCGTGCAAGTTTTACCATCGTTCGCCCGGCATCAAATAATCCTGGACGTATTCCCTCACCGCCTCTTCAATGGGCGTTTGTTGAGGCCATCCTCCAAAAATCTTATGGAATTTTCCCATGTCGGCGCAAGTGTAATTTTGGTATTGCCGGCTCAATTCTTCCGGCATATCGATGTAATCGATCCGGCTTTTTTTCTTTAGCGATTTAAAAAGAGCGTCGGCCAAATCATTCCAAGTGGTGGGACGGCCCCGTCCGATATTGTAAATTCCCATTACGTTTCGATAAGCCGGATCTAAAAGCGAACAAGTCATCGCAACGGCGTCTTTCCCATAAATGAAATCGCGCATCTGGCCGCCATCTTCGTATTTCGCCTCGTTCGATTTATAGAGCTGGATCACCCCTTCGTTTTTGGCTTTTTGCATCATTTTCAAAACCATCGACGCCATGCGGCCTTTGTGATATTCGTTGGGGCCAAATACGTTGAAATATTTCAACCCGACAACCCGGTTCAAAACACCCTCCCGTTTCATCCAAAGGTCGACAAGCTGTTTGGAAAAGGCGTAAGGGTTCATCGGCTTGAAGATCTCAATCTCCTCTTCCGCATCTGAAAACCCTTGTTTTCCATCGCCATAAGTCGCGGCGGAGGAAGCGTAAATAAACCGTTTGTTCCGCTCAATGGCCCATTGGGCAAGCCGCACGGAAAACCGGAAATTATTCTCCAAAAGGTAATCAGCGTCTGTCTCAACCGTATCGGAGCAAGCCCCTAAATGGATGAACGCATCGATCTCGCTGTCTTTGCCCTGCAGCCAATTAAAAATCTGATGGCGGGAGATCAAATCGACAAATTGCTTGCCGATCAAATTTTTCCACTTGTCGCCCTTCTTTAAATCGTCAACGAGCAATAAATTAAAATGCCCTCGGTCGTTCAAATAGCGAACGACGCCCGATCCAATCATCCCCGCAGCGCCCGTTATCACAATCAAAGGTTGTTTCATTCCTATCTCACGATAAATGCAATCATATTAGCAGAGCGCCTTGATGCAATGCATTCACAATTTCAAGTTTCCATGAGCCAATATAGTGAAGGATCACGGCTTGCGGATTTGGTCCCAGATCTTTTCTCCAATTGTAAATTAGAGGCAGTTCGATGAATGGGGGCCTATGAAGGAAAATGGCTTGCGAGAGAGCGTCTTGGTCTCCCATAAATCCCTCATTGCCCTGAGACGCCCACTGCGAGAGAATTTCAGCGCCACGCCTGAATGCGATAACGCCTGAATTGTAGACTGCCTCTTTTGAATCTGGCGCAAGCGCGATTTCAATTCCGAACGAGAGAAAACGGAAAACAGGGTCCAGAGGACCTCTCACTTCGCAATCGAGGTCGATCCAAAGGGAAGAGGAAAAAGGCGAATGCATGCATGCGAGCGGTTTTTTAAACCAAGCAGAACGCATCGGCCAAATACCGCTTCCCGCCGTTTTTTCCCAAGCTTCTCTCCATTCCCTCGACACCTCTTTGAGAGGAGGCATGGAGGGAATCGGGATCACTTGCCCCCTTTCTTTGCACCAGGCAAGAGCCCGCTCCGACATCCCGAAATCGGCAAAAGCGACCGGGCGATCGTTCGATTTTGAATAATGCCCCCACCACCAAGAAAGGAGCCACTCTTGACTCCGATCGCACCCAACGAGAATTCCTTCCATATGTTCTTGATCCTCAGCAATAAAAAAAATAAGATAAACCCTTATTTTTGGTAAGTATAAATCGGAAAATCAAGTAAACTCCTTATAATTCTATGACGGAAAATACTTTTGAACTGCCTTTGATCGAAGATGGGGAAGATAAGAGCTCTCCCCTCAAAAACAAAATTCGAAAAAATTATAGACATGTCCGGAAATGGGCGAAGAGAACGAATACGAATTGCTTCCGGATCTACGATCGGGAAATCAAAGAATACCCTCTCGCCATCGATTTCTATGCAGGCCGGTTCTGCGTCCATTATTTTTCCACATCGCGGGAAAGCGATGAGCCGCGGCCCGATTTAGCCCAGGCTGCCAATGAAGCGCTCACCTCCCTCTTTGGAGCATCGCCTGACTCAATCTATTCCCGCACCCGCATCAAACGGGAAAAAACCGAACAGTACGAAAAAGCGGCTGCCGAAAAAGAATTTTTCACCGTTTACGAATATGGGGTCCAGTTCCTGGTTAATTTGACCGATTATCTCGACACGGGACTTTTCCTCGACCACCGGGAAACCCGCAGATACATCGCCTCGATCGCAAAGGGAAAACGGCTGCTCAACTTGTTCGCTTACACAAGTTCCTTCAGCGTCCAAGCGGCGGCAGCGGGCGCCGCCTTCACGAAGAGCGTAGATATGTCCAACACCTACGTCGCCTGGAGCAGAGAGAATTTTCTCTTAAACGGGATTGCTTCGGAAAACAATCCCATCGTCCGGGCCGATTGCCTCAAATTCCTCGATGAGGAGATCCGCTCCGGGCTGAAATACGACCTGATTGTCATCGACCCCCCGACCTTATCCCGCTCCAAAAAGATGGACCAAATGTTCGATGTGCAGGAAGATTACTCTACTTTGATCTCCAAAGCCCTCAAACTTCTCGCGCCAAACGGCCAAATTTTCTTCAGCACCAATTCCCGCAAATTCACGTTCGATACGGCCCTCTTCCCCGCCTGTTTAGTTGTCGACGTCTCGAGCAAGACGCTCCCGATCGACTTCCATGATCCAAAAATCCACCGCTGCTGGAAAATTACCTCTCTGTAGAATTTCGGCATGAACCTATCTCAATAAAGATTTTCGAGAAGGTTTGAGATGATTTTTCTGCAGATTTTTGAAGCGAGGGAGAGGGCATACTTGATAAAGTAGGCCTCGAACCGAACAAAAAAATCTGCCAAAAAGCGCTCAAAAATTCCGAAATAGGTTTATTGAGATAGGTTCATAATGATACATTAAAAAAACTTCTTTAAAAAATGAGCTACCCCCATGTTTGAATCGATTTATGCAAGTTTGCCCATTGCCCAATGCGCCAATGTAATTGTCCCAGACGCGACCGAACAAGCCATGCGCTATTACAATAGTGGCAATCTCCTCTGGATCGTGAAACAGCTTTGGATTCTCGCCATCCTCTTGCTTTTTCTGTTTACAGGATTTTCTGCGAGACTCGAAAAAACGGCTGGGAAATGGGGGAAAAATTGGTTCTTCACAATCGTTTTATACCTTCTTCTTTTCATCCCCATCTATCAGCTCTTGCTGCTGCCTCTCGATTTTTATTCCAGCTACATTCGGTCGCATGAATATGGCCTCTCTTCCCAAACCCTTGGACGTTGGTTTGGTCACTACGGGACAGGAGTTTTGGTCGGAGCGGTTTTTGCCCTCCTTTTCCTTTGGATTTTTTATCTGCTGCTGAAAAAAAGCCCAAGAAGATGGTGGTTTTACAGCACTTTAGTCAGCATCGCTCTGCTTTTCTTTATGATGTTGGTCCAACCCGTTTGGATCGATCCTTTATTCAACCGTTTTGGACCGATGCAAAACAAAGAACTCGAAGGGCAAATTTTATCTCTCGCCTCTCGGGCGGGGATCGAACAGAGCCGAGTGTATGAGGTCGATAAAAGCCAGGACACGAACATGCTGAATGCCTACGTGGTGGGCTTTGGATCGACAAGACGGATTGTTTTATGGGATACGACGATTCAAAAACTCACTCCCGATGAAATCCTGTTCGTCATGGGACACGAGATGGGCCATTACGTCCTGCATCATGTTTGGTGGGGAATGCTCTTTTCCTCTGCGATGGCCTTTTTAATTTTTTATTTGATCTACCGCTCTTCCCAATTTTTTATGCATCGCTACCACCACCGGTTCGGGTTTTCCCATCTCTCTCAAATCGCCTCTCTGCCGCTTCTGATTTTTCTGATGAGCGTTTTCAACCTTCTCTCAACACCCCTCGACAATCTCTTTTCCAGACAAATTGAGCACAACGCGGATACGTTCGGCTTAGAGATCACCCAAGACAACCAAGCGGCTGGAAACGCATTCATCGCCCTCCAGATGCAAAACCTCGCCAATCCCCGTCCGGGAGCTTTATTCAAATTCTGGCGCAGCACTCACCCCCCACTCGGAGAGCGGGTCGATTACTGCAATGAATATTGCCCTTGGACTGAAGGAAAACCATTGAAATATGGGAAATTTTTTAAAGAAGATACTTTTTAAGCGGCGCTAAAAAGGGCGGATAAATCCGCTCTGGATTTTGAAAGACGATTTGTCTTAAAGAGAGAACATCGATCCAACAAGCATCGCGGCTCTCTTCCGTGAAAGAAGCCGGTTCGCCGACTGCTTGGCAAAGAAAGATGAGTCCGATAAAAGGACCGGTTTTCATTTGAGTCACGCAAAAGGGCTCGATTAATACGGAACTGTCGGCCTGTTTTTTTTCTCCTTCGATGAAGACGATATCCAAGCCGCTCTCTTCTTTCACTTCTCTGCGAACGGTCTGATAAACATCTTCGAAGGCTCTCATTTTGCCACCGGGTATTTCAATCGTTCCCGTATTCATCGGATCAGATTCCTTTTGCCGGATTTGGATGAGGATTTGTTTTTTCTCACCATTTTGCCGTTCGATGATCGCCCCTACGAAGGGAATATAAAGCGGTTCGCCTTTTAAAATTGGAAGTTCTTGACGGGTTGCATTCATTGGATTTGCCGTAAAAAAAAGGCGATCGGAAAACCGATCGCCTTTATCCTTAATCTGCGAAGAAAAGTCTTATTCAGACTTTTCAGATTCAGCTTCTACAGGAAGAGGAGCTACGACATTTTCGATGCCAGCAACATTCACCCCTTCTGGGATGATCGTTAATTGGCCCGTAACTGTGATTCCCTCTTTGAGTTTCATGGAGATCTTGTGAACTCCTGTCCCTTTAATCGGGCGAGTGACCAGTACGTATTTTTTCTCGACTGGGATCCCTCTTTCCTGGAAGAGTTGAGCGATATCGGCAGCGGAAACAGAACCGTACATATGACCTTCTGGGTCGACTTTGACTCTAATGTCGACAGGCGTAGCTTCGATTTGTTTGACCAATTCTTCCGACTCTTTCCGGTCAACGACGGCTTGTTTTTCCCGTTCTTCCTGCAACCGTTTCTGCTTGCGGATCGTGTTCGCGCTTGCGATCACAGCAAAACCTTGAGGAAGAAGAAAATTGCGGACATAGCCTGGTTTAGCGGAAACAATTTCCCCTTTTTTACCCAGAGCTTCCACATCTTGAAGCAAAAGCAATTGTTGTTTCATCTTGGCCTCCTCTTATTCTTCCGCTACGAAGGGAAGAAGCGCCATGTGACGTGAACGCTTGATCGCCTTTTTCAGCATTTTTTGATAGAAATAAGATACTCCAGTGATCCGGCGCGGGAGGATTTTGCCTCTCTCCGTGATGAATTGTCTCAGGGTCTCTGTATCTTTGTAGTCGATCATGTCGACTTTCGAAGCGGTAAAAGGACAGCTTTTTTTCTTTCTTGCGAAAGGCGAGTCGCTATTTTGGCTCGTTGCCGGAGGTTTTCTAGTGGGCATCATGATTAACCGCCTTGAACTCTAAGAGGTTGAAAATCGAGACTTTCCTGGACTTTTTCCGCGCGCATGGTCATGAAGCGGATGAGGTCTTCGTGGAGGTGGTACTCTTTCCAGAGTTCGAGGATCGACTGGGTCGGCGCAGTGAAGAACACGATGTAGTAGTACCCTTCTCTTTTTCCGTCGATTTCGTAGGCGAGTTTTTTACGCCCTTGCTCATGGATTTTATGGATCTCTCCCCCTTTCTGGGTGATTCCATCGGTAATTTTATCAAAGGCTTTCTTTCGGGAATCATCGCTCAGCGTTGCGCTGAGGATATACATTCCTTCATAAAGCTCCCTTCTGTGTTCTTTTTTCATTTTTCAGTCTCCAATGCTCGGAGTCGATGGATCCGATCCGCCTGTTTTAGGGCGGACATTTGCGAAATCCATCGCACTGGTTATTCCTTTATCCAGCCAAATTTCGATGGCTTGGACGGCCCGTTCCAGAACGCCTGGAACGAGTTGTTCTTCCTCTTGAGAGAACCGGCCTAAAACATGGTCGGCCAAATCCCCTTCCGACCGGTCGCCGACTCCAATCCGGAGCCTTGCGTAACGGTTGGTCTGCAGATGCTCTTCAACGCTCTTGAGGCCGTTATGGCCGCCAGGACCGCTATTGATTTTCACCCGCAGCTGCCCCAGAGGAAGATCCACATCGTCAGCGACGATCAGGATCCGGGACAATTCAATCTGGAAGTAGCGCATAATAAGCGCCACCGATTCGCCGCTGAGGTTCATAAACGTCAGCGGTTCTAATAAAATAACAGGATTTACGCCAATAGACCCTTCGGCCGCGTTTCCCTTAAATTTAAGCTGTTTTCTGAACTCCAACCCGTGTTTGCGGGCAAGAACTTCCACAGCGGAAAAACCGATATTATGGCGGGTCTTCTCATACGATTTTCCTGGGTTCCCGAGGCCAACGATGAGAGCTTTTTCCGCCAAGCATCAATCCTTTTTAGGTCCCTGCTTTCTTCGCAATCACAACAGCAACTTCATTCATTTTGCCTTTTGGACGGACGTGAGCCGGCATCTCGATATCAGATAATTTTTTCGATTGCGCGATCCCTAAATCCTTTACATCGAGAATAAATTTCGATGGAATGTGCTTTGGAAGGCAAGTCACTTTCAACATGCGGATCGCTTGACGTAAAAAACCGCCCAATTTAATTCCTGCGCAATCAGCTACTCCTGCAATCTCGATTGGAATGTTGACCGTCACTTCTCTTTCGTCGGAAAGGAGGGCGAAATCGATGTGTTGAACTGCATAAGAAACAGGATGGTATTGAATTTCTTTAACAATCGCCTTGTGTTTCTTCTGCCCCTCTTCCAATTCGAAAACCGTGGTTGAGAGCGTTCCCGCTTTCATATTGCGCAGCATCGCTCGAACCTCATCTCCATTGAGATAGATGGTCTCTCCAGGCTGGTTATATCCATACAAAATACAAGGCACATTTCCCTCACGGCGGATCCGGTTGATTTCCCCTTTCTTGCCTGTGATTCGCTTAAAAACTGAAAACTTCATACTTCCTCAAACATCTCTCTTAACTTTTAAACAGCGAAGAGATCGACTTCGCTTCTATCACACAATCGATCGCTTGGGCGAATAAGGGAGCGATCGAAACCACTTCAACCTTCTTTGAACCCGCCTCCCGCAAAGGAGCAATCGAATCGGTGATCCATAATTTATCGATCCCTTCCAAATGGGTCCCTCCCATGAACAATCCATGAGAGATGACGGCGATTACTTCTTCGGCGCCCTGCTCTCTGCAGACTCTCGCCGCTCTTTCCAGCGTCTTTCCCGTCGAACACATATCGTCTACGAGAATGACCCGCTTCCCTCTCACATCGCCTATGAGAGCGTTGACTTCTACTTTCTCCGCATCGATCCGCCGTTTGTCGACGATCGCGATATCAGCCTTCAAGGCTTCAGCGAACTTTCGCGCCATTTTGTTGCTTCCGATATCGGGAGAAACGACGACGGTATCTTTCATCCCCATCCCCTTCAATGCTTTCACAAAGACGGGCCGCGCATAGAGGTGATCTACCGGGATATCAAAAAAACCTTGGATCTGCTCCGTGTGGAGATCCATCGTTAAAAGCCGGGTCACCCCCGCTTTTTCCAGTAAATTAGCCACCAACTTGGCGGTAATGGGAACGCGTCCCTTATCTTTGCGGTCTTGCCTCGCATACGGAAAATAAGGCATGACGGCAACAATCGTCCGGGCTGAAGCGCGTTTCAGCGCATCTACCAGGATCAACAGCTCCATGAGATAGTGATTGGGATGGCGCGCTGCGGATTGCAGCACAAACACATCTTTTCCTCTCACATTCTCGAGGATCTGAACCCCGATTTCCCCATCTGGGAATGCCTCGATCAGCACCTTTCCCAAAGGAATGTGCAAATCGCGCGCTAAATTTTCAGCCAGAATCGGGTGGGAAGACCCAGCAAACAACATGGCTTCTGCATGTCTCATCGAAGGCAGCTCTCAAAAATTGGGGCGGAAGGATTCGAACCCTCGCATGGCGGTACCAAAAACCGCTGCCTTACCGCTTGGCGACACCCCATCATCATATCGGCATTCTATCGGCCTTTAAAAAAGGCAATCCGCTTGGCTTCTTTGATGCCTCGCAGCATGGCGTATTTCGCCTGATGAGAAAATCAAAAACAGCAGCCATATTAGTCTAGAGCCTAAATATTTTGCAAGAATCCGTTAACAGCCTCTTATAGAAGGGAAGCTTTTGGCCAGAAAAAATACAGCCCCGAACGAAATCGAGCAAAATTAAAGTTTTCATTATCTAACTTACAGAATATAGAAATAAAAAAGGAATGATTTCATGCATATTGTCCACTTAGCAGCTGAATTTGCGCCGATCGCAAAAGCCGGAGGCTTGGGCGAGGTGATCGTCGGGCTCGCTCGGGAACTGTCGAAATCCCACTCAAAAGTCGATGTCATCCTTCCAAAATATGACTTTATCGAAACCTCGAAACTCCTCCATCCAAAACTTGAAGTTGCTGATTTTAAGTGTCTTGAGAGCGGAACCCTGCATGGGAACGCTATGTGGACCGCTGAAAACGAGCAGTGCCGCCTCCATCTTTTAGAATCGCGCCACCGCGCCGGCTACTTTCATCGAGGGAAAATCTACGGCTGCGAAGACGACATCGCCCGCTTCACTTATTTTTCCAGAGCGGCCCTCGAATACCTCAAATTAAAAAAAGAACCGATCGACATCCTTCACCTTCACGACTGGCACGTTTCTCTGGCAGCCCCCCTCGCCCGTGATTTATTTGCGGCAGATCTTCCCATTAAAAAAATTGTTTTGACGATCCACAATATCGAATATCAAGGAAAATGCGCCTCTGACGACTTGGACCGGATCGGTTTACAGGGGGCCGCGTACCTCGAAAAAGAAAAACTTCAAGAAGACGACCCTTCCTACCCAAAGACGATCAATCTCCTCAAAGGGGGCATCGTCTATTCCGATGCCGTCGTGGCCGTTTCCCCTACCTATGCAAAGGAAATCCTCACCCCGGAAATGGGGTTCCACCTCGACGCCACCTTGCGCAAACACAAAAAAAAGGTGTGCGGCATCTTGAACGGGATCGACCAAAAGCTCTGGGATCCCTCTTCCGATCCAGCTATTGCCGCCCATTTCGACAGCGAACGCTCTCCAAGCGCAATTCAAACTGCCAAAGACGAGGCCAAAAAAGCCCTCTGCCAAATCTATTCCCTCGACGCCAAAAAAAAACCCTGGATTGGGGCCGTCACCCGCCTCGTCCCCCAAAAGGGGCCGGAATTATTGGAAGAGGCCCTTCGCCAGACTGTGAAGCAAAATGGAATTTTCGCCCTTCTCGGCTCATCGCCCATCCCCAAAATTCAAACGCATTTCGAACAGCTTAAAATCCGGTCCAAAAACCATCCCCAGCTCCTGCTCGAGTTCAACTACAACGAAAAACTCGCCCATCAAATTTATGCAGCCCTCGACTTCCTCCTCGTCCCCTCCCATTTCGAGCCCTGCGGACTCACCCAACTCATTGCAATGCGCTACGGAGCCATCCCGATTGTCCGAGCGACAGGCGGACTCAAGGACACCGTCTTCGACTGCGACGATGGATCGATCCCAATTAAACAACGGAACGGATTTCTCTTTGTAAACGCGACCGTCGCCTCGATGAATCAGACATTAGAACGGGCATTCGATCTTTTCCGGAACAATCCAAACATGTTCCAATCGTTGATCCGCAACGCAGTTAAAATCGACTCGAGCTGGAATAAGCCAGCCCAGGAATACGAGAAACTCTACCGAAAGCTCGTCCCTCAATCAGCAGCGCCCAATCATTCATTTACCGATCTGAGGGAAGCGAGAGGGCGCAACTAGTTGATTTTTCTTATACCAGCCGGCCGGATCGGCCTTTAATTCTTGAATCATTTTTGGCAAGGCCGTTTCCAGACGATGCTTTGGCGCCCAGCCCAACACTTCTCTCGCCCGGGAAATATCGAGTTCATAATGATCGTCAGCCAAATCGATCATCCAAGGCTTGATAAAGGGTTTTGGGACGAAGGGAATGTGTCCCTGAAGCCACGCCCCCAACTTTGCAACCGGCTTAGGCACGCACCAAGTTTTAAATTCTTTTCCATAGATCAACCGGGAAATCAGCCGCTGCAAATCATCATAGCTCAGCGTCTTCTCCTCGCCTAAAACAAGGACCAATTCGGAAGGCAGCTCTTTTCTTTTGTCCACTGCCAAAGCGATCGCATCGATCAAATCGGCCATATGAAGAAACGATGCTCCATGAGTGACATCGCCCGAAAACAGACGACTTTCCAACTGCTTTTCATAAATCCTTTGAATCTGATGGCTGATCGGAATCGAACTGCACCCATCGTCATAGACACCGGCAATCCGCAAAATCACGGTCGAGGCCTTTCCCCGAAGCTCGTGAATGATTTGTTCGGTATGGACCTTCGATAGCGGATAGTCCCATTTCGGAGCCACGGGAGAATCTTCATTGATCGGACATCCCGGACACGTCGGTTCATAAACGAGCATCGTACTCGAGAAAATGAACTGCTCCAACTCAAAGCCGCTGAGAGCCTTTAAAAGCCTCTCCGTCCCCCGCACCGTCACCTGCTCGTACTTTTCCGAGTGCTGCTGATCGAAACTGTAATAAGCCGCCAGATGGACCACCGAAGCGATCCGAGTTCCATAAACCTCTTTGATGTGGGTAAACGCCTGATGCACGCTCTCATCGGAAGAAAGATCGATCGGGACGAGTTCTTCATTCCTGGAAGCGTAAATTGCCTTTAGCAATTCGAAACCTACAATTTGGTACTGGTCTCCCAGCCGCCTCACCACATTTGACCCGATCCTTCCAGCGCTCCCCGTGACAAGAACGACATCCTTCCCTGTTTTCATCCAATACCCATCGCTTTTCTTTCAGCTTTTCTCTCGATGTACCGAGTTTTCCTTTTCTCTGCAAGATCCGGAGAAAACCAAGCCCTAAAAAACAGAGTTCCCTTCAACGATGTTCAATAGAGGAGAAAATGCGAGAATATTTGGACGTCTACCTTCTCCTTTCTGCAGACATTTTAAAATTCCAGATTTTAAAAATTGGTTCAAAATTTTGTTCGCAGTAGGTTTGGGGATTTTGGAACGTTTTACAAAGTCAGGAGAAGCAAAGATGGGCCGGTCGAAGATAGCATTCAAAGCATCATGCGAATATTGCGAATGGGTGATCGACCGCACTTTATCTTTCATCATAGAGAAAAGTTCTAAAATCTGACGTGTTTTTTGAATATTATCCTTGGCCTGCACAGATATTGCGTCAAGAAAGAACTCTATCCATTCGGTCCATTCTCTATTTTGAGAAATTGCTTTCAGGCGATTGTAGTACTCATCTCTATGATTTTCTAAATATGCGCTTATATAAAACATCGGAGAAAATAGACGTTTTTTTGAATATAAAAACAAAGGAATGATAAGACGCCCAATTCTACCATTTCCATCGCTAAAGGGATGAAGCAGCTCAAATTGAGCATGGACAATAGATGCCTGTAAAAGAGGATCTAAATCATCAAAAACTAAATAACTTTCCCATTGTTCCAAATAATCTTTCAGGACTATAGGATTGGGCGGAACGAATATTGCCTTTTCTATAGGATCGTTTTTGTTACGTCCTATCCAATTTTGTGTTGTACGAAATTCCCCAGGTTTTTTGTCATGCCCTCTTACACTATTCATTAAGATTTTATGGATTTGTAAAATGAAGTTAAGTCGGATGGGGCGTTCTTTTAAAAACTGGGAGGATAGGGTAAGAGCTTTTCGATAATTTAGAATTTCTTGGATATCCTCTTCTTTTCTTTTTTCAAATTGCTTTCCAGATTCATGCTCAAAAACTTCCTCTAAAGTGGCTATGGTTCCTTCAATGCGTGAAGAAAGAACAGCTTCTTGTTGGGTGAGGGGTGAAAGAAGAACTGTTGGATTTACTATGCCTTGCAGCAATCCGCTATATTCAGCTAAGTGAGCGTTTGCCTCTCCTACTTTTTTGATCAATCGAACATAGTCTAAGTCCTTGATAGGTAAGCTTTCTGCTTGATATGGCTGCATTTCTAACTCTCTTAATATAATATGAGATATTTTAGCATCTTGCGTCTTATTTTCAACAAAAAACGATACGCAATTCATTTTGAGACTCTTTTATCAAGAAATATGATTCACAAACGAAGTTGTGTATACTAAAGGAGTCACAAGAAGAAAACTGAAGCTTGAGGGTCGACCCTCCTAAAAGGCGCGTTTGATGTAGGTGCGGTTGGCCCAGACGTAGTCTCCCATAGAGATTACGGTATAAACGGCTGCCGTCAAAGCGGCGAAAAGGGAGATTTGTTGAAAGAGGGCATGGGAGATCCAGCCTTCTGTGTAAGGGAACATCAGGAGAATGATGAGAAAGGCGGCGCCAGCTTGGATAATGGCTTTCATTTTTCCGCTGAAACGGGCGGCGAGAGCGACGCCCCTGAGAGCGCAAAGCGTCCTTAGAGTGCTGATGAAAATATCCCTATAGAGAAAAACAAGGACGAGGAGGAGGGGCAATCCTACAACGCCTTGCGTAAAGGTTAAAAAGAGAGAGATGTGGGTGATGCTATCGGCCATCGGATCGAGAACTTTTCCAAGATCCGTCACTTCATTGCGGCGGCGAGCTAAAATCCCGTCAAAAATATCGGAAAATTCAGAAATCAGCAAAAGTCCGAGCATCAGATAAGGAACGGCGATTAAAGGAATCCCAAACGAGTCGTACTGCAAATATAAGACAGGGAAAAGCGGACTGATAAAGATGCGGAGAAGCGTAAAGTAATGGGCTAAGTTCATGATTCCAAAAAAAATTTCATGCTAAAATATCCCGCAGATTAAATCAATCTTTGGGTGTTATTTTTGCAAAGCCAATTGACCGCAAGCTGCTGCGATATCTTTCCCTTTTGTGTAGCGCCAGGTCGTGTTGATCCCGAAGGATTCGAGGGTTTCTCGAAACAATTCGATTTTCTCTTTTACGGGGCGGTTGAGGTTCAGGCCGTCGATTGGGTTGTAGGGAATCAAATTGACAGTACACTGCTTACGGGCAAGAAGTTCAGCCAATTCCTTCGCGTGTTCCACATGATCGTTGATCCCCGCCAAAAGAGTGTATTCGTAAGTAATGTCCCTCTTCGTCTCGCGTGCGTAGCTGTCCATCGCCATCAACACCTCTTCCAGAGGATATTTGCGGGCATAAGGGATGATTTTTTTTCGGATGTGCTGGTTGGGCGCGTGAAGAGAGAGGACCAGGTTGACTTTCAGCTCTTCTTTAGAAAGACGATGAATTCCTTCTACGACGCCGACAGTCGATACGGTGATCCGGCGCTGAGAGATATTCAATCCTTCAGCCATATTGAAAATTTGGATCGATTTGACCACAGCCTCGTAATTTTCGAGAGGCTCGCCCATTCCCATGAAAACGAGGTGGGAGACTCTCTCCCCTTTTTCTTTTAAAAAGCGGTTGATATGCAGCACTTGTTCGACGATTTCCGCCGGACTCAAATTCCGCATCAATCCTTCTCTTCCCGAAGCGCAAAAGGCGCAGCGGGCGGGACATCCCACTTGGCAGGAAATACAAACCGTCCGCCGATCTCCAGACAGAATCAGGACCGATTCCACTTTTTTCTGGTCGGGAAGCTCCCAAAGAAATTTGATCGTCTCCGCATCTTCCGATTCAACCGTCCGAACCAGCTTGATTACGGGGAAAGCAAACTCCGCAGCGAGCTTAGCCCGGAAGTCTTTGCCCAAATTCGTCATGCTATCAAAAGACAGCGCGTCTTTCGCATAAATCCAATCAATCACCTGGGCGGCGCGAAACGGCTTTTCCCCGTTCTCCCCCATCCAAAATTTCAGCTCTTCTAGAGAAAATGAACAAATTTCTTTCATATTGCGAAAAGTATACCAGAACCCCCCTTGTTTTTAAAACGTTATCCGGCGATTGTGAAAAAAAACAGTAGGTAGACGGACATGTTGCGAAGCCCCACCCTTCTTTGGACCGACAAAGTATATAGTTTGATTATTAAAATCGGCAGCAACCTCCAAAGCCTTTTCCTTCTCTATATGCGCCTCGTCTGGGGCCACCAGTTCCTAATGGCCGGGCTTCTCAAATTCAGCCACATCGATACCGTCGCCCCCTTTTTCGCCTCGCTCCATATCCCAGCCCCCCTCTTCAGCGCCTATTTAGTGGCGACCGTTGAGGCCGTTTGCGGATTTCTCCTCCTCATCGGGTTCGCTTCCCGCTTGGCGGCCATCCCCCTCATCATCGTTATGCTGACAGCCCTCAGTACGGCCCACGCTCCCGAACTGTCCAATTTCCGCTTTCTCTTCGAACCCCTCGCTCTCGTACAGCAGGAACCTTATCCATTCCTCATTACCGCCATCCTCGTTTTCGTTTTCGGTCCCGGTCGAGTCTCCATCGACGCCTGGCTGAAGCGCTGGATCGAGCGCCAGCCCAGATATTGAAGGGTATGATTCGCCCTTCCCTTTTTTACTCTGAGAGGATATCCTTGATCCTTTTGGAAGCAAACTATGTCGAATTCGAAAACAGCGAAAATCCAAGAGACCTTAAAACCGATCGTGGCCCTTTGCAAAAGGCGCGGCTTCATCTATCCCGGTTCCGAAATCTACGGCGGTTTCGCGAACACCTATTCATTCGGCCCTTACGGCGCGGAGCTGAAAAAAAACATTAAGGATCTCTGGTGGTCGACATTCGTCCAAAAACGGCGCGACATGGTAGGCCTGGACGGCCCCATCCTCCTTCACCCGAAAGCCTGGAAGGCATCGGGCCATCTCGACGGATTCAATGATGCCCTTATCGACTGCAAAGCTTGCAAAAGCCGGTTCCGGTGCGACCATTTGATCGAAGAGGCGCTCCAACAAAACGGAGATGGCTTAACGCTCCAGCAAATGACCGACCTGATCCACACTCAAAAAGTGAAATGCCCCAAGTGCGGCGCGCAAGATTTTACGGAAGCGCGCAATTTCAATCTGATGTTCCACACCCAAATGAGCAAAACAGGCTCTGACGGAGAGACGGCTTACTTGCGTCCCGAAACGGCCCAGGCGATCTTTCTCGATTACAAAAATATCGTCGACACGATGCGGGTGAAAATCCCCTTTGGCGTCGCCCAGATCGGAAAAGCATTCCGCAATGAAATCACTCCCGGCAACTTCGTTTTTCGCGTCATTGAGTTCGAACAAATGGAAATCGAATACTTTATCCGCGAATCAGCGTGGGAATCGACCTTCTCAGATTGGCTTGCCCACATGCACCATTGGTGCAAATTGATAGGGCTCAACCCATCTCGAGTTCACGAAAAAGAACACCCCAGAGAGCAACTCTCCCACTACTCAAAACGCACCGTCGATATCGTCTATGACTTTCCCTTTGGAACGAGCGAGCTTTACGGCCTGGCCTATCGGACCGATTTCGACCTTTTGCGCCACGCCGAATTTTCTGGGCAAAAACTCGAATATACCGATCCTGAAACGAGAGAAAAATTCGTCCCGCACGTCATCGAACCCACCTTCGGCGTGGAACGGACCCTCCTTGCCCTCCTTTGCGACGCTTACGAAGAAGAACAGCTTGAGAACGGAGAGATGCGCACGGTCCTCCATCTCGCGCCTCGGATCGCCCCCGTCAAAGCGGCGATTTTCCCGCTGATGAAAAAAGAACCTCTCGCCCAGAAAGCCGAAGAAGTGTTCGAACTGCTTCAGCCCTACATGCGATGCGAATACGACGAATCGGGAGCGATCGGCAAACGGTACCGGCGCCAAGACGAATTGGGAACGCCTTTCTGCATCACCATCGATTTTGACACCCTTGAAAACAACACGGTCACTTTGCGCGACCGGGATTCAATGAAACAAGAGCGGATTGCGATCGATCAACTCTTGAACATTCTCCTCGGGAAAATCAAATAGATTTAGCTTTGTCATTTTCTATTTTTTGAAAGAAAGCCGCTACATCCAATAATCTAGGCTCCAATACCTGGAGGATTTTTTGAATCGCCCCTTTTTCTTCGCTGATGCCCTGCAAGCATCTCACATCGAGGGACTTTACCAATATCACTGGCCTCAACAAAGGAATCTGAGGAGATCCCTGACCTAATTCTTGATTACTCCTTGCCCTATCCACACAATAAATGATTGGGGAAGGTCTCGAAATGTATCGATGCCACCGGTCATTTACCTCATCAAGACTCAGCAAAGCATAAGTCATGATGCTTCTGAGTTGTACGAAAGATTCGCGACTTTGCGGAGAAGGCAATTGATCTAAAACACTCTGCAACTCCCATTTAACCGCTTCATAACAATCCAAAAAGTACTGTGGGATTGTAAGGCTTTTTTCCAGTACAGTAGACATAAGCGACTCTCTTATAAAACTTTCCGAGAAATTTAACTCGACACAACGAATCCTTGCAACAAATTTATTACACCCAAGTGAGATTGGATAGGTTCATGGTCACTTTGCGCAACCGGGATTCAATGAAACAATTTGTTTTCTTTGATTCCCTATTTTTCTATTTTCTCTGTTTTGAAAAAAAAGGGCTATTTTCAGGACCTCAGGCTGCAACACCTCGAGGATTTTTTGAATCGCTTCTTTTTCTTTATGGATGCTCAATAAGTGGGGGTTTCCCTCAAGACATACCACGGGCCTTTGCACAAAAATCGGAGAGATTTCTTGACCTGATTCTCGATCATTCCTTCTCTCGTAGAGACCTATCACCGGCTTCTGCACTAAAATTGGAGAGATTTCTTGGCCTGATTCTCGATCGTAGCTTCTTTCGTATACATAACCAATCATCTGGGGGGATTTTGAAATGTATTTTTTCCAATTCCGATTTAACTCATGAAGATTCATCATCATGTGAGTCATGTTTGTTCTAATTTTTACGAAGCATTCATGAGTTATTTTACAACCAGGAGCATACAGTTGATTTAAAACGATCTGAAACTGCTCTTTAATTACTTTATAATAATGAAAATAGTAAAGCGGATTTGAAGAAGTCCTTTCTACCATGCTAGACATGAACAATCCTCTCGAAAGAATTTTTCAAAAAATTTAATTCAATTCAATGAATGCTTGCAACAAATTTATTGAAGGAAGCGGTCGGCGGGACCTAATTCATCCGTGACTTTGAGCTTGAATTGATGGCGATGGACCGCTAACCAGTTGTAGAAAAAATCCCCGATCCAGCCAGGGAGAAAGGAAAGGATTCCGACAAGACCCCATCCATTCCCTGCCAACCAATAAATCCGGAGGATGGCGCGGGAACGGATCCAGAACTGACGGTCGGTTGAACGGAAACTTTCCGCTAAAATAAGGCTATTGGCCTGTGTTAACGACCTTTGAGGTCCCGTTAAAATATCCCGGGCCGCATCCCCGTTGAGCGGCGCGAAAAGAAACCGTTCATTTACATCGATCTCCAAGATGTGTTTTACCGCCCGGCGGCACAAGGGGCATTCTGAATCAAAAAAAATCAAGTGTTCAGGCTCGGAAATTTTAGGCATCGGGTTTGACTCCATCTGGGAGGATTGTTTGCGGACGGGCCCGTTTAATTTGGTCGAATTGCCGCGCCAAATCCAGCACTTCTGCCTCGTTGCAAGTTCCGCTATAGATCTTGAGTTTGATTTCTTCGCGCTGGTTCATCCAGTGCCTTTCCAACATCCTCTGTACCGTCTCGATAAAACAAGCAACAGCTTTCTCTCGGTTGACCCTTTTTTGCAGCACTTCCGCTAAGAAAAGCTGCTGTTCTGTTTTGTCGAGATCGATCGCCAAAGTCAATAAATCACGCGGTTTATTCTCTTTCGAGGCTGCGAGATACTTTTCAAACAAACTCCTGCCTGCGGCAATGCGAAAATGTTCGGGTTTCAGGTTCGCCTCCGCAACGACGAGCAATTGCGGACAGCTCTCCCCCATCAAAAAGAGCCAACGGAGCAAGTCGGCTTCCAAAATTCGGTCGGGATCGATCTCGCTAAAGGTCACGCTCGCAGATCTCTTAATGTATACCTGAGGGACATTTTCTTCCGCTGTCCCAACGATTGATTCAGGCGTTTGCGTAAGCCGCGCCAGCTTTCTCAAACTCTCATGCACCATCAAGGGATGGTCCCACTCTCGGATTCTCTTCGCAATTGATTGAACCAATTCATTTTTCCCCGCAGGGGATTGGATATTGATCGATTTTGAAAAATGGCCGACCAAGAAAGTGAGATAATCGACGCTGCTGCTGATCATTTTCTGCCACTCTTCCGGCCCTTTTTCTTGGAGAACTAAGTCAGGATCGCATTTTTCAGGCAGTTGGATCACGAGGGCCTCGACGCCCTCTTTTTGGAATAAATTCCCAATTTTTACAGCCGCTTCCTGGCCTGCCGTGTCGCCATCCAAGGCCAAATAAACTTGCCTTACTCCCAAATGAATCAATTCCTTGGCGTGGTCCTCCCCAAAAGCGGTCCCTTGGCCGGCGACCGTCCAATTGAACCCCGAATGGATCAGCCGTAGAGCATCGATCTGCCCTTCCACGATCATTGCCTTCCGTTCCTTGGCGATCGTCTTCCTCGAATAACTCAATCCAAAAAGGACTTTCGATTTTTTAAAAAGAGGCGTCTCTGGAGTGTTGATGTATTTCCCGCCGAATGTATCGGTCTTGTATTTGCGGGCGGAAAATCCAATCACAGAACCGACCGCATCGCGAATGGGAATCGTAATCCGGTCCGAGAAAAATTCTCTTCCCTTTGAAAGAAGCCCCGCCTCCTCCAAAATCGCGTTCGAAACTTTTTGCTCCCCTAACGTCTTTAAAAATAACTGGGGAGCTTTCGGGGCCCATCCGATCTCGAAGGTTTGGATGAAATTGAGATCGATCCCTCGCGAATATAAATAATCCAAAGCGGCATGCCCTTCCATTGTATGAAGCAGCATAAATTGATAGAACCGGCACGCCCGCTCCAAAGCATCTTTCAAAGCCGCTTTCGGAGGCCCCTTCGGCCGGTTGTCCTCTTGAGACTCTTCAAGCTGCACGTGGAATTTATCCGCCAGGCTTTCAACCGCCTCAACAAAGCTCATCCTCAAGTGGGTCATCAAAAATTGGATCGCATCCCCGTGCGCCCCGCACCCAAAGCAATGGTAGTGGCTATCGCCCCGCTGGACGACAAACGAAGGGTTCCTTTCCTCATGAAAAGGACAGAGCGCCTTATGGGCCGCCCCCGCCCTCTCCAGCTTTAAATAAGGCGACAGCACCTCGATCAGGTCGACCCGCGAGCGCAACAACTCAAGACTTTCTCTCGAAAACGTTCCCATCAGATATTTTCATGGATGTAAGATCCATGCCTATAGGTGATTCTCTCCCAATCGCGATTTTTCATGTAGCTGAAAACCCTCTTCTCGAAAACATCGCCCCTCGGGTAATGGGCGCTGTCAGCCCGGATTTCCCCGTAGATCGGCTGGCGGAAATCAGATCGTTTTACTAGAAATAGCTGATCGGAAAATCCCTGTTTGGCAGTGAAGAAATTCCACCCTTTTTTATACGATTCCCGCCTTGCCTCGTTAAATCTACCATTCCAAGTCAAATTAGCCACTTTATACCGGGGATTTTTTTCCATCTTCCTAAGCGATTTCCCAATCCAATCGATCTTTTCATCCAGCCGGACGTCGCCTGTCAAATAAAGGAGATAATCGGCCTGGCAAGCATAGATCGCCGAGAGAGGTCCCAGCGCATTGTAATAAATCCAATCCGAATTGACGCTGAAAGCATCTCTAACGGGCCTAAAATCGGAACGTTTCAAGCGAAAAAAGGGAAGCGATTCTGAGGCCATTTCTTCTGCGATAATGTAACGGGTCAAAACCCCTTCATCGATTCTTGCCTGCGCCGCTTTTTTCACCGCTGCGAGATCTTTTACATTATTGATAATGAGGAGCCGCTCCAGAAAGGGGAATGCATGGTTTTCAATCTGCTTGACCTTCAAGTAATCGGGATCGAGCAAAATCAATCGCCAATCCCGTTCCCAACAGCAGGTCGCAAACGAAACGGTAGGAAGCGGAGAACGTTGCCAGAACATAGCCGACATGGTAACATAGCGCGAGTTTCAGCGACAGGACGAGAGATTTTACTTGTCCCCTAACCTCGGAGAACGCTTATGATTCAAACGCCCCCTTCCTCCACGACGCCGACTCCAATGATGATCCAGTGGCATGAGTGTAAATCGGAGGCCAAAGACGCCCTTCTCCTTTTCCGACTTGGCGATTTTTACGAGGCGTTTTATGAAGATGCCCAAATCATGTCGAAACAGATCGGTTTGACGCTAACGGCCCGCCAAGGAATTCCGATGTGCGGAGTTCCTTTCCATACCGCGGAATTGTACATCGATAAACTGATTGCCAAAGGGCACAAAGTCGCTGTCGCCGAACAGACGGAAGACCCGAAAGCGGCAAAAGGCATCATCAAGCGGGAAATCGCCCGCATCATCACTCCGGGGACCCTTGTCAACTCTCAGCTTTTGTCCGATAAGAAAAACAATTTCTTTGCTTCGATTGCGCAAATCGGCTCTGTCTTCGGTTTGAGCGTCCTCGATTTAACAACCGCTGAATTTCGGGCGATGGAGCTCGAATCGGAACAAGAGTTGATCGATGAGCTCTTCCGCCTGCGCCCCAGTGAGTTTTTGGTTTCCTCGAAATTCAAAGAGGCCCATCCGCTGTTTTTTAAAGAACTGTCCCATGCGTTTGCCTTCGTCGTGAACGAAAAAGAGGGGTTGAATGTCAAAATCGCCCAAGAAGCCCTTCTCTTCCATTTCGATGTGAAAAATTTAGACGGATTCGGCCTCAAAGGACAGTCGGCCGCGATCGGAGCCTCAGGGGCGCTTCTCCTCTATCTCAAAGAAGAGCTCAATTTATCGCTTGAACACATCGTAGCCATCCATTCCGAACCGCTTTCGCAAACCCTCGCCCTCGATCGAGCGTCTCTTCGCAATTTGGAACTGACTGAATCGATGAACGACGCAGGCTCCAAACACACGCTGCTCGATCTGCTCGACCACACATGCACTCCAATGGGAGGAAGACTCCTCAAACATTGGCTTAAACACCCGCTCCTTTCGTGTCCGGAAATCGAACGGCGCCAAGACGCCATCGCGGCTTTCTTGGCGGCAGAGACTGCCCCGTTGCGGGACGCTTTGGAACAAGTGCGCGATCTCGAACGGCTGATGATGAAAATCGCCACCCGGTATGCTACGCCCCGCGATCTTTTGGCCCTGGGGCTTTCCTTGCTTCAAATCCCAGCGATCAAGCAAGCGCTCTCTTCTTTCAGCACGGATGAAATCCAAACTCAATCCAATTTCTTATTCGACGCGTTCCCCTGGGCTGAAAAAATCAAGTCCGCTTTCAATGAAAACCCCCCTCTTCGGATTGGAGAAGGAGAAATTTTCCGGGACGGCTACCACCCCGCGCTCGACGAACTAAGACAGCTCAGCAAAGATTCATTGAGCTGGATGGCCCGCTATCAGGTCAGTTTACGCGAGCAAACCGGCATCAAAACTTTAAAAGTCGGCTACACAAAAGCGTTCGGCTACTACATTGAGGTCACCCGGTCGCAGAGCGAAAAAATTCCCGCCTCCTTTCAACGAAGGCAAACCCTCGTCAATTGCGAAAGGTTCATCACCGACGAATTGAAACAGTTCGAACACCAGGTTTTGACGGCTGAAGAGAGATCAAAAGCCTTGGAAGCCGAGCTCTATGAGCAGCTTCGTAGCGAAGCCTCTTTGCAAGCGGCCGCCGTCAATACAGCTGCGAAAGCCATCGGCCGGATCGACGTGCTCCTCTCTTTAGCTAAAGCTGCGCAAGAAGGGCGATTTGTCCGACCTCTTGTCGACGCATCGGATGAATTGGAAATCATCGAAGGGCGGCACCCGATCGTTGAAAAAGCGGTCGGCTCTTCTTCCTACATCGCTAACGACACCGTGCTTAACCAAAATCAGCAACTCATGTTGATCACAGGCCCCAACATGGCCGGAAAATCAACCTACATCCGACAAGTCGCGCTCATCGCAATCCTCGCCCAAATCGGCTCCTTCGTCCCTGCAAAATCGGCCCGGATCGGACTCATCGATAAAATCTTTTCCCGAATTGGAGCCAGCGACGATTTAGCCCGCGGCCAATCCACTTTTATGGTGGAAATGAGCGAGACGGCCAATATCTTGAACAACGCAACGAACCGCTCTCTTGTCCTTCTCGATGAAATCGGCCGCGGGACCAGCACCTACGACGGAATTTCGATTGCCTGGGCCGTTGCTGAATATCTCCTCACCGCCTCGAATAAACAAGCAAAAACCCTTTTCGCGACCCACTATTGGGAACTCACCCGCCTCGAAACGGAATTCCCCCGTGCCGTTAACTTTCAAACCGCCGTCCAAGAAATCCCCTCCGGCATCGTCTTCCTCCGGAAAATCATCCGCGGCGGCACCGACAAAAGCTACGGCATCCACGTTGCGAAACTTGCAGGAATCCCCTACAAGGCCATCAAACGGGCCGAGGAAATGCTCCTTCAGCTCGAGAACCAATCGCCGCGTAAAAAGCCCAAACTCGACGAACAATTGCCCCTTTTCGCTCCGGCTCCCGAACACCCGATCTTGGGAGAGCTCCGCGCCCTTGACCCCAATAACCTCACTCCGCTCCAAGCCCATCGCAAACTGTGCGAGCTGCGGGAAATCGTGTAAAAAATTAACCATGTCGCTCATTCCAACTCCAAGAATTCAGAACTTCACCCCTCCGTCAAAGGGAGCTTTGCCCACGCGCGACCTGCCTCAGGATCTAATCGTTCGCGTTGCAGCTTTTCTAGAAAGATTAGACATTGCAGCGGTATCGCGTCATTGGAAACTGGCAATCGATATTCGATACGACGAGCTTTTTAGTGAATACTCTTCAAATCCTTTAATCCACCGTTGGATGCCATCCAATCTAGGCGATCCGAAAAATCGGGTCATTTCAACAATCTTGAATATTGCACGCCTTTTAGCGCCGTTCCGATGCGCTTTAAGCCACCCCTCTTCTCTTATACAAGCCATCAAAAACAAAGATCTGAATCTTTTTTTTCAATGTCTATGGATCGACATAAACCCCCAAAAAAAATTTCCTCTTAAAGGAAATTTAGAAGAGCAAACGGTTCAAATTAGGTTGGAATTGCCTCAAATGAAAAAAAAGTTAGCAGAATTAGATTTTGCCGACTTTCAGGATGCAGGCCTCACTTCAATTCCGCCTGAAATCACTTATTTAGAAAATGTTGAATCGATTGATTTCAGTAACAACCAAATTCGAGAAATCGGGTCCGATCTCGGGACTCTGCAAAATTTGACCCATTTGAATTTCGATTCAAATGGTCTCAAAAATTTGGCTCTCTTAGAACCTCTCGTACAACTAAAATATCTCTCTCTTGCGGGGAACCGAATTGGCAATGAGGATCTCTCATCGCTTCAACGTTTTGAAGATTTAGAGGAATTGGACCTTTCCCGAAATCGAATCACCCTTTCGAAAGAACAGGTTCTCTTATTTTTACCAGAAGCTATACGCGATGAATTAGAGATCGATTCAGACGAAATTGAATCCTCTTCCTCGGAAGAGCACGATGAAGCCTGATTTCAACGACAGTCTCTTAAAGGGCGATTTTTAATTCTTCATTAGAAGCATCAACGATGATTGGACAAATCTTTGCTTTTCGCTTTTTTGATAATTCGGCCAGGCTAATATCGCTATAAAGAGCCCTAAACTCATTATCTTTCGCCTGCAGGTGATTTAAAACATATAAGCGGATACAGAGTTCTAGTGCCGGAGAAATTCTGTTTTGATCTTTTTCCCATTTTAAAACTGCGACATGGCTCACTCCAAACATTTTTCCAAATTGATCTAAAGTCATCTCCAAGTAAGAGCGAATGTAGCGAAGCTCGTTTCCAGTAAAAGATACAGGTTTATGAATCATTTCTTGCAAAACGAGGAGCATCAATCGATTCATATCGATGTCTATACACCACTCGCCTGCCGCTTTTTTAATCGGCGCGTTCACCAACTTTACAGGAATGCCAAGCCCTTTATAGATAAAAGTCTTTCTTTTCCTAAGATTTCCGGTTTTTTTCATTTAACCCTCATCACTGTAATGATAATCATTTCACCTTCAAAAGCAATGATAACTCTTAGATTAATTCCATCGAGAGTTTTTCCGCGAATGGCATATTTCCACATTTGTCTACTTACATCAAAAAGCTCTTTGGCTTCCTCACGAATTCCATTTTTTAGTACGTATAGCACTTGTTGCAAGGCTATTCCTCGTAAATTTTGCCGTTCTAAAGCATGAGTGCTGATGATGTATGTCCCTTTTTCTATATGTTCTTTAACTTTCTGCAATAGATCGTTGCTCTTCAAAGCCCACCATTTTTTATCATTCACAAAATTGTAACTAAATTACAATTTTGTGAAAATATTTTTTCAAATCCGTCCACTCCAGCCCCAGGCCAACTGCGCGAAAACATCTATCTTAAATAAATCTTTAATATTGAATCTTAATAAGAAAGATGGATAATTCTTATAAAAAGGAAGAGGATATGATCGGGTTTTTGATTTTCCTAGCGACAGTTGCCGGATCGATCCTTTTTGTCTCTTTGCAAAGGAAATTTTCCCCAGAAACCATGATCGATGGGTTCATGGACTATGAAAAAGCAAAAGAGTTCGCGCCTACCGTTTTTACAGTAAAACCTAAAAAAGAGAAGCGCGATACGCCTTCAGTCTAGCGGCGGTGTCTCTTCGCTCTTTTCGTCTTCACGAGGCTTCTGACTTTCGCTTTCACTTTGCGTTTGATTCTTTTGGCCTTTTTGCTGTGAAGAACTTTTTCCGCTTTGTGTTTCATTTTTTCGGCTTTATGCTTCATCTCGGCATATTTGTGGCGCAGCTCTTTCTGAAGCTGTTTTCCTTTTTTCGTGCCCAGCAAAAATGTGGTTGCCGCGACGAGAGTTCCTCCGATAAGGACCCCTTCGAATAAGTCGATATAAGAATGTTTTGGTTTGCTCTTAAACATAAATCCTCAGTGTTTAAATTTTCTCCAGAGACTGATCCCAGTCGCGATCCAATCGATCGCCTCGCCTAAAGCATTTTCATTTTTTCGCAGCTTCTTCTCAAAATCCCTTACAGGGCCCGGCTCGTCTAACTGATTGCTTTCCAAAATGCTTCCAATATTTGCAATCGTCTCGCCAATGGCATTCAAAGGGCTTTCTTTGCGGCGCAAAGCGAGAAAGAGAGCGATAGCTCCGATACCGACAACCCCGCCCACTACAGTCCATGCGAGAACCTTAGAATCTTTGTCTTGTTTGCTCATGCTAGTTGAACTCTTTTTTAATGATTTTAAACAACTGGATCCCTTGGGACACAAACCCGATAATTTCAGCGATTTGATCAGGAATTTTGGGCTCATGCTTGTCTTTTTTAAGCGCGTAAAGAGGGATAAATAACACATCCAACGCCTCGGTCTTTTTCCGGATATCCGCGAGCAGTTTATTGGCGTTATAAACCGCGCCTAAAGTAGGTTCTGAAAGTTCGTTCAATAATTTATGTGTCTCAGAAAGAGTTTTTTCCGTTTTTTTCAATGTCTTGGATAACTCTAGCAGCGCTCGGACTGCGAAAACGACCAGGACTACAAAAGCGGCGGCAATCACACCGACAATGAGTTCCATGACCATATTTACTCTTCCCGTTCTATTACTGATTATTAAACTAACTAATTAATTTGTAAACAAAAATAAAATAAATACAAGAAACATATTATAATAAACAACTAACAAGACGTGAATCCTCCCATTTGTTATAGTGGTGGAAAAAAACGTTTCCATGACTTTCGACCCGCGCACCCTTGCCCTCTATCCCGATCAACCGGGGGTCTACTTGATGAAAGACCCCGGGGGCGTCGTCCTCTATGTGGGGAAGGCGAAGAACTTACGGGCGCGGCTGAAGCAGTATTTTGCCATCAGCGGAGACAGCCGGGAAATGGTCCCTTATCTGACTGCCCAGGTCGAGGCGATCGACACGATCGTGGCCCTTACTGAAAAAGACGCCCTGATTTTAGAAAACAACCTCATCAAACGGCACCGCCCTAAATACAACGTCCTTCTAAAAGACGATAAGACCTTCATCAGCCTTGTCGTCACGCGCCATAAGTGGCCCATGATCCGCCTCGTCCGCTACAAGGGCAAGCCGAAAGACGATGGGGTCTATTTTGGGCCCTATACGAACGCGCTTGCCGCTAGACAGACATTCGACTTGATTTCGAGGCTCTTTCCCTTGCGCCAATGTTCCGACGCGGAACTTGCTTGCCGCGAAAGGCCTTGCCTTCTCTACGATATTAAGCGGTGCATCGCCCCTTGCGTGGAAAAATGTACGAAGGAAGAATATGACAACCATGTCAGCGCAGCAATGCGCTTGCTAAAGGGCCAGGACAAAGAGGTCTTGCGCGAATTAAAACGGCAAATGGAAACAGCCTCTGATTCTCTTGAGTTTGAAAAAGCCGACCGTTTTCTACAAATGATCCACCAGATCGAACATGTGACCCAAGTGCAACATGTCGACAATCCTGCGGCCAAAGACTGCGACGCGGTCGGGATTTACCGCGAAGCGGACGCGGTGATGATCGCTCTCCTCTTTTTTCGGGAGGGAAAATTGATTGGATCTGAGCATTTTAGCTTCCATTTGATCGCATCCGACGATGGAGAAATTCTCGAATCCTTCCTTTTGCAGCATTATAAAAACCTCCCCTCTTTCCCCTCGGAAATTCTCCTTCCCTGCGAATTGCCGCAGCAAACCGCCCTCGAGGAAATCCTGTCCGAGGCGGCCGATCGAAAAGTCTCTCTCCTCACCCCGCAAAAAGGGAAAAAACACGATCTAGTGGAAATGGGGGCCCGCAACGCAAAAGCTCTTTTTGTCCGTGAACAAGACGCCCGTTCGCTCAAAGAAAAAATGCTCCTCGATTTGCAGGAGACCTTGCAGCTCATCCGATTCCCCCGACGGATCGAGTGTTTCGATACTTCCAATATTTCTGGCACAGATCCGGTTGCCAGCCTCGCCTGCTTTGTCAACGGGGAACGGGATAAAACCCGCACCCGGCTATTTAAAATCAAAGGGGTTGAAAAAGCCGACGATTACACAGCGATGAGGCAAGTGCTGAGACGTCATTTTGCCAAGGAAAAAGAACGGGGCGATTTGTGCGATCTGCTCATCGTCGACGGAGGGAAAGGACACCTCAATCTCGCCCTCGAAGTTTTCCAAGAGCTTGATATCGCCACAGTCGATGCGATTGCCCTCACGAAAGAAGAGGCGCGCCATGACAAAGGGCTGACTCAAGAGAAAATCTATGTTCCTCACCGTAAAGATCCCTTTCTGATCGATCCCCGGTCTCCCCTCCTGTTCCTCCTTCAGAAAATTCGCGACGAGGCCCATCGCCAAGCCATCGAATTCCATCGGAAGAGAAGATCGAAACGCACTCTATCCAGCTCTCTCGATGACTTGCCTGGGATTGGCCCGACCAAGAAAAAACGGCTCCTGCAACAGTTCGGCAGCGTAAAGGCCATTAAACAAGCCGCACGAGAAGATTTGCAAAAAGTAAAGGGGCTCACAGAAAAAGATATCGAAACCCTCCTCAAGTTGAAAGAATCCTAATGCCTCAAAGCACGATCATCATTCCCTCCCGGATGGCCTCCACCCGATTCCCGAACAAACCCCTCGCCCAAATCGCTGGGATGACGATGATCGAGCGGGTTTGGAGGATCGGCAAGGCCGCTGGCTGCGGCAGTTCTGTTTGGATTGCGACAGATGATGAAAATTTGAAGCGGTTTGCAGAAGGGTTTGGCGCCCAAGTCCTCATGACAAGCCCCGATTGCATTACAGGGACAGACCGGGTCGCGGAAGCTGCTGCGCAGCTCTCTCCCCAAGAAATCGTCTTTAGCTTGCAGGGCGATGCGGTCTTAACGCCTCCTTGGGTCATTGGACAAGTCCTCCAGGCGATGCTCTCCGATCCGACTCTTCAAATGGCAACCCCCGCCGTCCAGCTGACGGGAAAAGCCCTCTCCGATTTCGTCGCCAGCAAGCGCGGAGGCAGTTCGAGTGGAACGTCGGTCGTCTTTGACAAGAGAGGAAATGCCCTCTATTTCTCTAAAGCCCTTCTCCCTTTTCATCGGAATGAACATTCTCCCGATAGGACCCTTTATCGGCACATTGGACTTTACGCCTACAGAAACCAGACGCTTCAAAAATTGTCTCGTCTGCCTGAGGGTCTCTTGGAAAAATCGGAAAAACTGGAACAACTCCGGGCCTTGGAAAACGGAATTCCTATCCGGGTCGTTCCCGTCGATTATAAAGGACGGACCCATGGCTCCGTCGACCGTCCTGAAGATCTCGCCTTTATCGAATCAACCATCGCTAAAGAGGGCGAGCTGCTGTGATCCGCCTTCTCTTAGTCCGGCATGGAAATACCTTTGAAGCGGATCAGATCCCGACGCAAGTGGGAGCCCGTACCGACTTGCCTCTCACTCAAACAGGACTTATGCAAGCCGAGGCCATAGCCCGTTACTTACTTTCGGAAAAAATCCGCCCTGCCGCCATTTACCAAGGCCCGTTAAAGCGGCAGAAAGAAACGGCTGACAGGATTGCAGCCCCCTTTCAAATGCCGACTCAAATCGTTCCTGTCCTTACCGAGATCGATTACGGTCCATGGGAGGCGCTGACGGCAGAGTCGATCCAAGCAAAATGGCCCACAGAGTACTTTGGCTGGACAGAACAATCTCTCTGGCCGGAAAAAATTTTTAAAGGAACGATTCCTTTGAAAGTCATCGAAGAGTGGATTTTCCACCTCTCCCAGACCCACCGTCCCGGCGATACTGTCGTCGCAGTCAGCAGCAATGGACTCATCCGCTATTTTTATTCCCTTGAAAAAGAAAAGTGGAAACAGCTTGCCGACGCCAGGCAAATGGAAAAAATCAAAGTAAAAACCGGCCATTTTTGCGATCTTTCACTGATCGGTGAACGGATCGTTGTGAACGGGTGGAATTTAAATCCTAACCAGCAAGTGGAAGGGCTTGGCGTAGCCAAACCGGTTCCGCAATAAAGCGCCAAGTTCTTTTTCCATCCCCTCAAGAGACGCTTCCTCAGGAACAGCTTTGAAAGAGACTGCGATCTCAATTCGCCCGCCGGTTCCAATTTCCACATCATAAAACTCAGGTTTGGGAAAATTTCCCCGAAAATGGGACTCTAGCATCTGCCGAATTAAAAGAGGGTCGATTTCCGCTAAATGGGTTCCCATACGGATCCGGAGGGAGCGGCCCCGCTGAATTCCGTAAAAGCCCGCCAAAAGAACGGCCGCCCCGATTAAAAATCCGCAACCTAAAGTTGCAATCGCCGAACGCTCATTCCACATCCAGTTCTCGCAGAGAAGCCGGAGGGTTTCAGAACGGGACAAAGCGATAAAAAAGAGGCCTGCCGCGAAAAAAAAGAAGACTGTAAATAACTGGAGCAGCGAGGTAAACGCTTGGCGAACGGACATTTAACCATCCCTCAAAAGGCTTCTTCAAACTCTTTTCCCAAAGGATTTTCCTTTTGAGAGGGAGATTCAGGAGCAATTAATTCCTTAAAAATAACATGGACAGAGGCCACATGGAGCCCGGTCCAACAGCTCACTTCTTCTGCCAATTTGGTTTGGATCTCTTCGGCTTTTTCAGGGATCGAAATTCCATAGAGAACGTTGATTTCAACGCGAATATCAACCGAATGTTTTTTTTGATCTTGCTCGACATGGATTCCCTTGACCCTTTCTAATTCACGGCCCAAAAGGCTGTCGAATAAATTTCCTTCAATGAGAGCAATCCCCTCAATTTTAGATATAGCCTGTAGAGCAATTCCCTGAAAAACCCGCGTCTCGATGTCTCGAATAAATACAGTCTCAGGAAGCTCGATTTCCCTAGCATCCATATTTTTTAATTGGTCGTACATGACGCATCTCCTCCAAATGGAAATCAATTATAACAAAAAGCCAGATGCGTGGAATCTTTTTCTGCTTTCGCGTATCCTTTCAAGCTACGCGGAGGATTTAAGTATGGAATTTCAACTGACCACAACCGCTTTCTTAGGCGCCTGTTTATTCGGAGCCCTTTCGCTTTATATAGCCCATCGGAAAGGACGCAGCCCGTATGTTTGGTTTTTTGTCGGTTTTATCTTTGGAATTTTTGGGGTTTTGGCGATTTTTTTCGCCCCCTCTCAAAAGAAAAAACCCATTTCATCCGCTCTAAAACCTGCACTGGAAGAATTGGCGATTCAAACCATTCAAGGCCCGATTGATAAATTTTGGTACTACCTTGACCCTTCGAATCAGCAACAAGGCCCGATGAGCCACTCGGCCCTGACTTCCGCTTGGCAGGAAGGGAAATTGAATCAATCAACTTTTGTTTGGAATGAAGAATTTGCAGACTGGAAAAAGTTAAGAGATATTTTGAGATAAAGATAAGCCCCAGCATCCCGATAGATGTTCGGGATGCTAGGAAAAGGTCGCTTACTACCAGCTAGCTTTCACAATACCCGGAATCATGCCTTGATGGGCAAGTTCTCGGAAGCAAAGGCGCGACAGCTTGAATTTCCGCAAAAATCCCCTTGAACGGCCTGTAAACTGGCATCGATTGCGCAGACGGATTGGAGAAGAGTTTTTCGGTAATTTATTGAGGGCATCCACAGCCGCGAGCCGATCCTCAATGTTTTTATTCATATCGAGAATAGTCTCTTTCAGCGCTTGTCGTTTTTCCCACGCTTTTTTTACCATCCGCTCGCGTTTTTTCTGCTTTGCGATTGAAGATTTTTTTGCCATTGTTCCTCTTGCTTATTTCTTACGGGCAGGCCCTTTTTGGCGCTGCTTGCGATTCGGGTCTTTCTTGTTCACTACATAGACGCGTCCTCTACGGCGGACAATCTTGTCCCCCTTCGATGGATCGGCCTTGATGGAAGCTCCTACTTTCATGAAATTTCCTCACATACAAAGCACAAACTTATAACCTTCCCTTCATTTGATTTCAAGACGCATTTTCTTCTAAGGGCATGTAAATGATTTTTTTCACCCAAAAAAACGGAATTTCGCCCCGCCCTCTTGCTCATTTTGTCTGTATCTTGTATCCTAGCGAGTGAATTTTTATTTAAAAAATCGGAAATGAATTATGAAGCGCACCTACCAACCCAGCAAACTTCGCCGCAAAAAATCAATCGGCTTCCGGGCCAGGATGAAAACCACCGGCGGGCGAAAAGTAATCAACCGGCGCCGCCGCGCAGGACGCAAGACTCTTTCTGCTTGAGCTGCTTGAAATCGACCTCCCGCTTCCCTAAGGAACTCCGTCTTCGGTCCCGCCGTGAATTTCACCGCGTATCGAAAGAAGGACAGCGGCGCGTGGGCCGTTTTCTCTGCGTAGACGTCCGTTCCGGAGAAAAACTAAAGCTCGGTATTAGCGCCTCGGGCCGTTATGGCGATTCCCATGAAAGAAATCGCTTTAAACGGCTTGTTAGAGAGGCGTTCCGTACCAGCTATGCCCTTCTCCCTCCCCGGCTCGAGCTCAATGTGATTCCCCGGCAAGGGGCAAAAAACGCCGTTTGCTCCGACATCCGCACCGAACTTCTCCGCCTTCTCAAACCTTAAGAAGCTGTCTGCTATATACCCCTTCCGCCTGAAAGGGAAAGGGTATAGAATTAGCTCTCAGATAAGGATTTTATGTTGAACGAGAATCAGGAGAAAGCGGTAAGCGCGGTTCAAGGGCGGGTTCTCGTTTTAGCCGGCGCGGGAAGCGGGAAAACGAAGGTGATCGTCCACCGAATCGCGCATTTGATTCAACACCACAAAGAAGACCCTCAGTCGATTTTAGGGTTGACCTTCACAAATAAGGCGGCTGCCGAAATGCGGCATCGTCTCGAAGCGCTGATTGGTCCTCCTGCCAAACAGGTGACGCTTTCCACATTCCATAGTTTTTGCATGCAAGTGCTCCGCAAGGAGATTGAGAAACTAGGATTTACCCGCGAATTTAGTTTATACGACGAAAGGGATCTGCAGAGGGTGATCACTCAACTGGCGAGAGACCTTCTCAACCACGAGGGAGAGCTCCCTTCTTTAGCCCCGACCCTCGCAGCTTTGACCGCAGCCTCAAACCAGGGCCTTTCCTCTGAAGAGGCCACCCATGAAACAGCCACTTGGCACGATGACTTCTCAAAAGATCTCTACAGGCGCCTTCACACAACTCTTCGCGCTTACAACGCAGTGAGTTTTGACAGCCTGATCACTCTCTCCATTCGCCTTTTCGAAAATCATCCGGAGACATTGGACCGGTATCAAGAACGCTATCGGTATTTGATGATCGACGAATATCAAGACACGAACCCGGCCCAATTCCGCCTCGCGGAACTTTTAGCGTCCAAATATCAAAACCTCTGCGTTGTGGGAGACGACGACCAATCGATTTACGGCTGGCGTGGGGCGGAAGTGAAAAACATCCTCCAATTCAAAGCAGACCAGACCATTAAACTAGAGCAAAATTACCGTTCCACCTCCTCCATTCTCGAAGCGGCGAACGCCGTTATTCAGAACAATAAAAATAGATATGCTAAAAAGCTCTGGTGTTCAGGAAAAGAGGCCGAGCCCATCGAAGTTTTCAACGCCCCGACCGATGCCGACGAGGCTCAGGCCGTCGTCTCCCGAATGATCGCGCTCCGAGAGACCAAAGGGTTAAAATGGCGCGATATGGCCATCCTCTATCGCTCGAATGCCCTTTCCCGCTCCTTCGAAATGGCGCTCTTGCAAGCCTCTTGGCAAAAAGAGGGTCAATGGATGCGTGGAATTCCTTACGAGGTCTTCGGGGGGCTTGAATTTTCTGAAAGAAGCGAAATCAAAGACCTTTTGGCCTATTTGCGAGTCATCGCAAACCCTTTGGACCAAGAAGCCCTGCTCCGGATCATCAATGTTCCCCGCCGGGGCGTCTCCGACCCGTTTTTAGATACGCTCACCCAACAAAACCGTTTGGCCGACATCCCTCTTTGGGATTTGCTGCAAAAAACAGCCGCCGATCCGAAGCTCTTTCCCACCCATTCTAAAGCGACGAATGGCATCCGCTCCTTTGTCGAATTGCTGAAAACCGCCCAAACCCGTTTTGCAAAACGGCCTCTCGCCGACAGCCTCTCTTGGCTCATCGAGCAAATCAATTATAAAAAAGCGATTCAAGAAGAGGTCAAAAGCGAAAAAATGAGGGAGTTTAAATGGGAAAACGTCCAAGAGTGCGTCTCAGCGCTGGCCCAATACGAACAGGACATGGAAAAAACAGGCGCCTCAGAAGAAATTTCCCTGCAGCATTTCGTTTCCAATACGACGCTGGCCCGGCAAACTCCGCAGATCCAATCGAAGCAATCGAATGAAGACCAGGTTCACCTGATGACCTTCCACAGCGCAAAAGGACTTGAATTTCCCGCCTGCTTCCTGGTGGGGCTGGAAGACGGAATTCTCCCCCACGAAAAAAGCATGGCCCAAACAGGGCTTGAAGAAGAACGGCGCCTCTTTTACGTCGGAATCACCCGGGCGCGAAAAATCCTCACTCTCAGTATGGCTCGCGCCCGCATGAGAATGGGAAAAACGAACCCAACAACCCCTTCCCGTTTTCTTTTCGAGATTCCCAAAACTTTGCTAAAGCCTGTCGATCACAAGGTTTTCCCATGAACCCCACAGTCATCTTGCGTCACCGTCGGGAGAATTTGAAAAAGTGTTCTTTAAGGGGATTAGAAACAAATCCGGAATTTTCATTTTTCACCTATCCAGTCGACACTCTCCCCGATTTGCAAACTTATCTGCTTTTGAAAGTAGGAGCCCCGCCTTTGACCGAAAAAGATGCGGGGCGGGGACTTTTTTTGATCGACGGCACCTGGCGGCTGGCCCAAGTCATGGAAAAACAACTGCCCTTTAAAATGGAGGCGCGAAGCCTTCCCGAAGGATTTCGGACAGCCTATCCCCGAAGACAAACTGATTGTCCCGATCCAGAACAAGGACTCTCCTCAGTGGAAGCCCTCTATATCGCGCACTTCATCCTCAAATTACCCACAGAAAAAATCTTCGACCATTACCATTGGAAAGAGCGTTTTTTTCAACTCAACGAAACGCATCCACTGTTCCTGCAGACCGCCGCATCAACTTCTCTCCGATAGCATTTATAACAGGCGGGAAAGTATTTTTCTTCAGCCCCTAATTCAACGGAGGGACCCTCTTCGACCGCAACACCATTAACATGCTTTAAATTCATGATCGATTTTCGGTTGCAGTAATGGCACGTCGCCTTGACCTCTTCGATCGAATCGGCAAGCTCCAAAAGGCGGCAGGAGCCCTCGAAAAGGCGGGATTTGAAATCGGTCCGAAGGCCGTAGCAAATGATAGGAAGATCATAAACGAGAGTCAGGCGACGCAATTCTTCGATGACCTTCGCGCTTAAAAATTGCGCCTCGTCGACCAGCGCGCAACTGACTCCCGCATACTGAATCCCTTCAAGCGAGCTCACATCGGAGATCAAAACATCGGCCTGCATTTCAAGCCCTGCCCGCGATTTAATCCGCTCTCTTCCAAACCGTGTATCTAATCCCGGTTTCATCAAAAGCACTTTCTTTCCCTGCTGCCGGTAATTGTGGGCAACAGCCAGTAAATTCAACGTTTTTGCGCTCCCTACAGTGCCGTGACGGAAATAGAGTTTTGCCATCGCTTTCCCCATTTTTTGAGCATCACGTTAACCGATCTTTCGATTTCAGGCGCAGTCTATTTTTTGGTTCCGTTTTTTCTCGCTAAAAGAAGGAGAATCAAGATCAGGACAAATCCCAAAGCGCTTAGAAGAGGAAAATTGATGAATCCGAAAAGGGTGAACACAGGAATCCCGCAATCTTGCCCGTGGCCGCAAACAGAGCTCCTGAACAAGCTAGGAATCCATTGCCCCAACGTATGGTAAAGCGCAAAAAGAACTCCCATGACAGCAAGCGGTAAAGCGTACAGTGCAATCCCCCGGTCGTCCCTATAGGCTCCGATTCCTAGAATGATCGCAAGAGGGAACAGGCAAATTCTTTGATACCAGCAAAGATTGCACGGTTCAATTCCCAAGATCTCTCCGAAATAGAGGCTTAAGACAGTCCCAGACAGAGCGACAGTCCATGCCAAATACAAGGCAAGATCGAGGTGCAAAAAATTCTTAATGAGTTTCATTCAACACCTGTTCAACCCGTTCTTGCACGCCCTCAAATGTCCGCGTGGAAGTCGACTTTCCGTTCACATACAGCGCAGGCGTCCCAAAATCTTTCCCCATCACCGCTTGGGCCCACTGTAAATTTTTTTCCAGTTCCCAATAATGGCAATCGCTATCGATGCAGTCTTGAAGGCGGGCCAGATCGATCCCGCCGACTTTTTCGGCGATCTGAATCAAAGAAATCCCCTCGACTTTTTCATCGCGGGAATAAGCCAAAATCTCCTCGATGAATGGAAAAAAACGATCCGGGGAACTTAAAAACACCTCGAGGGCAGCATTGGCGATCGGTTTTGAGCCCGAAATGAAGGCCACGGGGACGATCGTGAAACGGACTTGCCCAGGTTCGATATAACGGGTTTGAATCTGAGGAAAAACGTGCTGCGTGAATTCCTTGCAGTTGCTGCAAAGGAAATCTTCAATGACAACCACCTCCACCTTGGCTGTCCGGTTTCCAATAGAAGGGAAGCCCACCGTTTCCAAAACAATCGGTTTTGAATCTTGAAAGGATTCATAGACCGCCCCGAATAAAAGCACGGCCAACCCAATGGCGGCAGTAGACAAGACAAGTGTTTTTTTCATATTCATAGTTCCCGAATACAGGATTTTCTAATTGATGAAAAAACATTTCAGCTTTCAATCCCTTCTACAGGCCAATTTTTGAACTCACTTGGGTATACCTTGACTTTTTCAGGGCAATTACCTATTCTGAGGCATTAATATTTTGAGCCGTTTCCGTTTAGTGCAACCAAAAGTTTATTCTCTCGAAGAACACCGCATTACCCACGATAAAATCGACCCGCATGCCTTCTACGTTATTCAGAGGCTGCGACAGGCCGGTTACGCTGCCTATTTGGTCGGGGGGGGAGTGCGCGATCTTCTCCTCAATCAACTGCCTAAAGATTTCGACGTCTCCACGTCGGCCAAACCCGAAGAAATCAGAAGCCTTTTCCGCAACGCGATCCTGATCGGCCGCAGATTCCGCTTGGCCCATATCCGCTTCGGCCGGAAAGTCATCGAAGTTTCCACGTTTCGCTCCGGCGACACGGAAGCTACCGGACTGATCGTTCGGGATAACGAATGGGGCACGGAAGAACAAGACGTCCTCAGGCGCGATTTTACAATCAACGGCTTGTTTTACGATCCTGAAACACAGACAGTCATCGACTATGTCGAAGGATATCCAGATTTAGAAAAGCGCGTTCTCCGATCAATTGGCCAGCCCGAAACCCGATTTCTTCAAGATCCTGTCCGGATGATCCGCCTCGTTAAGTTCTGCGCGCGCTTTAATTTCGATATCGACCCGCCCACATTCGAGGCCCTTTTAAACTGCAAAGCGGAGATCGTTAAAAGTTCTTCGGCCCGCATTTTCGAAGAATTGCTTCGGATGCTCGAGTCAGGAGCCTCGCGCTCCTTTTTTCATTTGCTTCAAGAATATGGCCTCTTGCATCCTCTCGCCCCCTCTCTTGCTCAGTCCATGAAAAACCAGAACGACCTCACCTACCAACTCTTAAGCCAGATCGATGCCGAAATGAAAAAGGGAAATCCAGAGCCGCTCGACCGCTCCCTTCTCCTATCAGCCCTCGTGTTCCCTCTCTTTTCAGCGCAGCTTCAAGAAAAAAACCGCTCTCACGAAAAACCGCTCCATTTAGGCCAAATTGCAGAGCAGGCCCACCGCGTAATCGACCAAGTTTTCAACCCATTTTTCAAAATTCCCCGTAGAATGGGAGGAATCCTCTCTTTCCTTCTCACTTCGCAATACCGCCTCGTCCCTCTCGACGGACGCCCTTTGCGGCGGCCCAGAGCTCCGCGCGACCCGCTTTTTCCGATGGCCCTTCATCTTCTCAAATGGCGCTCGATCAGCCAGCCGGAATTACTTCCCATTTACACTCAATGGACGGAAGCCGTTTTCAGTTCCCACGATCCCGTATCCGCACCCCGAACGGAAGGAGATTCTCCCCGCGGCCCAAAGCGGCGGCGCAGACGTAGACACAGGCGTCCTCCCGGTTCTTCTTCAGGTTCCTCTCCTGACGCAACCCCGCCCCCATGAAACCGATGAAAAATGAAATCCGGTGTAACGAAATCAGCGTCGCCTCCGGAACCCCTCTTTATCATGTCGGCCCCCCTCTCGACTACGGCCCTCTTCCTTCCCTTTTCTACTTCGCCCTTTCCGGCCCTGACAGCCTCTGCCTGGATCCATTCAATCAACCCGTTCAATTTTTGCATGGGAAAATGATCCGCGTTTTTTCGATGACGCTCCCAGGCCACGAAAACAATCTCCCCGCAACCCAAGCGATCTCGCTTTGGGCTGAAGATTTTTCCAAAGGCATCGATTGCATAGGGAATTTTCTCGATCAAGCCGCTCGCTCCATCGAATTTGCCATCCGGGAAAAATTTGCAGATCCTTCCCACCTTGCGGTGGGCGGACTTTCGCGAGGCGGTTTTATCGCGGCGCATCTCGCGGCCCGCGATGAGAGATTCCGCTTCCTTCTTGCATTCGCCCCGCTCACCCAGCTCAAGGCTGCGAAAGAATTCACCGCCCTTCAAGACCATCCTCTTGTCTACGCGCTCGACCTGCTCTCCATCGCCCCATCGATCTGCAACCGCCATGTCCGCATCTACATTGGAAATCACGACACGCGCGTCAGCACACGGGCCTCTTTCGATTTCGCGATGGCCCTCACTGAGGCAGCTTACGAAAAAAAGATCCGTTCTCCGCAAATTGAAATGATCATCAGCCCCTCTATCGGACAAATGGGCCATGGCACCTCGCCCGACATTTTTCGCCAAGGGACAGATTGGCTCGCTTCCTGTTTAACAAAATAAACCGCCCGAATAAACCGCTATGGATCTTTTTATTGTTGCAGGAGAGGCAAGCGGCGATGCGCAGGGAGCGAAGCTGGTCGAAGAATTATTGAAGCAAAGACCCGGGATCCGGATTGCGGCGGTTGCGGGCCCCCGCATGCGCGCCTGCAAAATAGACGCGCCCTTTCAGATGGAAGACCTTCAAGTCATGGGATTTATCGATGTCTTCATGGCTTTTCCAAAACTGCTCAAACAATTCAAAACAATCAGAGCTAAGATTTTAGAACTCCATCCGAAGGCCGTGCTTTTCATTGACTACCCGGGCTTCAATCTTCGATTGCAGAAAAGCTTAAGAAAACGGGGCTATGGCGGAAAATTGATCCAATTCGTATGTCCTAGCGTCTGGGCCTGGGGGAAAAAAAGAATCCCTGAAATGGCGAAAAATCTCGACCTGCTTTTGACGCTTTTCCCCTTCGAAGCAAAATGTTTTGCAGATACAAAATTACCCACCCGGTTTGTCGGACACCCTCTTGCCTCATCGATTGCAGCGTTTGTCCCCGACCCTTTGTTCCGCAAAAAATGGGGCATTGGCGAGAAAGAAAAAATTTTAGGAATTTTCCCGGGCAGCCGGAAGAAAGAGATCGAGAGGAACCTCCCCTTGCAGATCGAAACTGCAAAAAGTTTAGCGGCCCTGCATCCAGAGGATCCGGACTTCTGCATTGCGGTTTCTTGCGCCAATCCGGCGCTCGAGCCCGAAATCCGCCGCCTCATCGGAAAGACGCTTTTAATCCCCCCCAAAGACAGCTACGACCTGATGCACTCTTCCCATTTTGCAATCGCTACATCGGGCACCGTTACGCTGGAACTGGCCCTCCACGGAATTCCCACAATCGTCACTTATGCAATCAAACCTCTCGATCTCTTCCTTGCTCAAAAAATTTTTCGAATCAACCTCCCCTTTTACTGCATCGTCAACATCCTGCTTTCTAAAAGAGTTTTTCCAGAACTTTTCGGTCCCCATTTCAATCGCGGCCAGCTTCTTTTTTGGGCTGAAAAAATCGGAAAGGACTCAAAGGCTCGCGAAGAGTGTAAAAAAGAGTGCTTTGAAATACGTAAGTTGCTGGAAACCAAGAACTCAAAGAAAGAGGCCGCAGAGGCTTTATTATCGATGTTGGCTTTTTAACTTCTTTTGGGGTAAATTTGTCCCTATTATTTGCAGAGAATTCTATGTCAGACCCTTTTAAAATCTTCATTGACCGACTCAAAAAAGGGGATACGCAGAAAATCGAGGAACTCCTCGACCCTGGATTCCTGGACATCAACGAAAAAGATCTCCTCTTTCCTGAAAAAATCGCAGTGAAAGGGGATGCTTATGTAACGGACGACCATTTGATCCTGCGCTTGAAGGCAAAAACAAGGGCCTTGATGCCTTGCGCGATTTGCAACGAGATGATCTCGAACGAACTGAAGGTCGACGATTTTTACCAGGCAGAGCCTCTCGAAGAAATTCCAAGCGCAGTTTTTGATTTTAGCGCGCTGCTGCGCGAGGCTCTTTTACTAGGATTGCCGAAATATGTCGAATGCAACAAAGGGAAATGCCCTCAGAGGGCCGTCCTCTCTCCGTTTTTTAGAACGCAGGAGCAGGAACAGGCCGAGAAAACAACATATTTTCCTTTTGCCGACATCGAAGACTTAAAATAAATTTTTATTTTGGAGAACTAAATCATGGCTGTACCACGTAACCGCGTATCGAATGCGAAAAAAAACTCGCGCCGATCGCACCATGCGAAAAAACCGAAAAACGTAGCGAACTGCCCCAATTGCGGGAAGCTTCGCCTCCCTCACCGGGTCTGTTCATCTTGCGGACACTATAACGCCCGCGCTATTGTGACAAGTGAAGCGTAAGTTGATCATCGGCGTCGATTTGATGGGGAACGACAACTCCCCATCCGATTTATTAGATGAAATTCGCTCTCTGGCAAAAACTCTATCAAGCGAAGCAGACTTGCTTTTGATTGGGACAGCCCAATACCGGGCTGAGGCAGGATCGCTCCCCTACCTCGAAGCAAAAGAAGTCATCGAGATGGATGAGCCTCCGCTCCAGGCCATCCGCCGCAAAAAAGAGTCTTCCCTTTGCGTTGGGATGCGCCTTTTAAAAGAGGGAAAGATCGATGCTTTTGTTTCCGCCGGCAATACAGGCGCTTTGGTCACCGCTGCAAAGACTTTTTTAAATAGACTCCCCGGGATCTTACGTCCCTCTCTCCTCGCAGTCATCCCAACTAAAAAAAATCCTGTAGCGGTTCTCGATGTGGGCGCCTGCGTAGACGCAAAAGCCAACCACCTCATTCAATACGCCCTCATCGGGGCCGCCTACCAAAAAACACGGGGAATCAAAAACCCTTCGATCGGCATCCTCAATATCGGATCGGAGGCGCTCAAAGGAACTTCCGACCTAAGACAGGCCTACCACCTCCTGCAAACGATTTCAGACCCTCCTTTCCGCTTCGTCGGCAACATCGAAGGGAAGACGGTGTTCGACGGCGACGTCGACGTCCTTGTAACCGATGGTTTCACCGGGAATGTTTTTTTGAAAACAGCGGAAGGGATCGCCAGCCTGATCCTCGACCGGATCCACGCGCACATCCCCGAAACAGAACTCAAAAAATTCCAACCGCAGCTTGAAGATTTGCAACGCCACCTACACTATGCTGAATATCCTGGGGCTCTCTTGGCAGGCGTAAAAGGAATCGTCATCAAATGCCACGGATATTCAACCCCTCGCGGGTTTGCGAACGGGATCCGGGGGGCGATTCAACTCGCTGAGGAAGGTTTTGTCCAAGTCCTTCAAAGTAAACTAGATCATTTTAAGATGAAAAGGGCAAAAAAATGATTTTTTGCTGGCAAAAGAACGCTTATTGATCTATGATTCTTATCTTATAACCGCTTGAAGCGGGACTGGGCTCATATGCACGAAATTTTACTGAATATCGAATCGAAAGAGATCCGTTACGCCTACCTGAAACATGGCCAGCTCCACGATCTCATCCTGGACCGGAAAAAATCCCGTCAAATCACAGGAAACATCTACCGGGGACGAGTCACGAACATCCTTCACAATATCCAGTCCGCTTTCATTGACATCGATGAAGGGGAAAACGGATTCATCCACATCAGCGATATCCTCGAAAACACCAAAAAGTTCGAAGAGGTCTTCGATATGGACTTCGACCTCGACTACGATATCAGCAAAATGGAAGCGACGCCAAAAGCGAAAGACATCGCACAGCTCTTGAAAATCGATCAGCCAGTCCTCGTTCAGGTCGTCAAAGAGCCCATCGGCACAAAAGGAGCGCGGCTCACTTCGAATATCTCTATCGCTGGCCGTTATTTGGTTCTCCTCCCCAACAATCCGCACCGAGGCGTTTCCAGAAAAATCGAAGATAAAGGGATGCGGGAAAAGCTCAAAAAATTGATCCGTTCTTTTGAAATGCCTCAAGACATGGGATTGATCTGCCGGACTGCCAGCGCCAATGCGACGACCGAGATCTTGGTCGATGAAGCGACCGATCTCCTTCACCAGTGGCAAGCGATCGTCGAAAAATTCAACCAGGCAACGGGCCCTACCCTCCTCCACGAAGAATCGGATTTGATCAAACGGGCCGTGACCCTTTGCGTCGATAAAAAATTCGACCGGCTTCTGATTGACGATCATGGAATGTATCAGCATTGTAAGCGGCTTTATCAAAAATACGCCGCCGAACATCCTTTGAAAATCGAATTTTACCGAGACAAAACGCCGATGTTTGAGCGGTTCAACGTCGAACGGGAAATCGATCGCGCAGTCAGACGGAAAATCTGGCTCGGTTCGGGAGGCTACCTCTTTTTTGATCGAACAGAAGCGATGCATACGATCGACGTCAACTCCGGGCGCAGTTCTGCGAACACTTCCGGCGGAGACGTCGAGGAAACCCTTGTGCGGATCAACCTAGAGGCCGCTGAAGAGATCGCCCGCCAGCTCCGGATCCGAAACGTAGGTGGATTGATCATCTGCGACTTTATCGACATGCGTTCCCGCAAGAACCAAAGGCGCGTCCTCGAACGGCTGAAAGAGTGCATGAAAGAAGACTCGGCAAAATGCACCATCCTCGGAATGAGCGAATTTGGCCTCGTAGAAATGACGCGGCAAAGGAGCCGCGAATCGCTCTCCCAGACGATTTTCACAAGCTGCCCCTATTGCTCCGGCAGCGGCCTTGTCAAAAGCCATGAAAGCACCTCCGTGGAAATCGAAAGAAGTTTGAAAAAGCTCATCTTATGTCAAAATCAGTTTGCCCTCAAACTCGTTGTCCATCCCGACTTGAACCGTTATTTAGAGGGAGGAGACAAAGATTACTACGGAAAGCTCGCAGGAAAATCGAACGCCCACATCGAATTTGGCGTAAACGACAGTTTGCATTTGAATGAATTTGTATTTTTTTCCACTTTGAATGGTCAAAAAATTGACGCCTGACTTTTTTTTAAAGCGATTTGAGGCGCTTCGAAACAAGATCCCGGAAAAATACCAAAAGATCTTCATTCAGTTTTGCAGCGGATATCAAAAAGCGTTGGGAGAAGACGCTTCGGTCTTGCCGAACCTTCTCCTTTTCATTGAATTGCTTGAAGAACAGTTCCAATCCCCTTACGTGTTTCAACCGTACCATCAAAAAATCCGCCACCCCATCGACTATTACCAATTTAGCCTCGACTTTATCCGTCCTCTGATCGATCTGCCCCACTCTCAAATTCTCGGTAAAGAGAATCTCGACCGGATTGAAACGCAGCTCAAAAAAGGGGAAAACGTCGTTCTCCTCGCAAACCATCAAACCGAAACCGACCCCCAGGCAATCGCCATTCTCCTGGAAAAAACCCACCCGCAGATCGCTGAAAAAATCATTTATGTGGCCGGAGAGCGGGTCGTTACCGATCCTTTGGCGATTCCATTCAGCATGGGTTGCGATCTCCTTTGCATCTATTCCAAACGCTACATCGACAACCCTCCCGAACTAAAGTCGAAAAAACAGCTCCATAATAAAAATACAATGGAGCTCATGTCCCGGCTTCTCCAAGAGGGAGGAAAAATTATCTATGTCGCGCCGAGCGGAGGACGGGATCGCCGGAACGCCCAAGGAATCGTCGAGGTCGCCCCCTTCGACCCATCGAGCATCGAGATGTTCTACCTGATGGCGCGCAAAGCGAAAACGCCCACCCATTTTTATCCTTTTTCCCTTGCGACCTACGATCTGCTCCCCCCACCGGAAACAGTCCAAATCGAATTAGGAGAACTGAGATCGGCCAAAAGATGCCCCATCCATTTAGCCTTCGCAGCTCCCTTTGATATGGAAAAATTTCCTGGTTCCGATCACAATGATAAAATCAGCCGCCGTCAAAACCGAGCGGACGCCATTTGGGCGATTGTAAATCGGAATTATGAAATTTTGAGCGCTTTATGAAAACTCTCCTCTCTTCCTTTGCCCTTCTCTCTTCTCTTTTCGGCAACGATGGCGAATCGCCTCTCCCCTCTCAATTTTTCTCCTTCCAAACCGCTGTTTCTTCTGTGGGCGCAGAAGAGATCCAAGATCTCTCCTCGCTCCCTTTTCTCAATCCCGATCTAGCTGAAAGAAAAACGGCCAAACTCCGTCTGCCAAATGGATTGGAAGCTCTCCTGATTTCAGATCCAAGCGCAGATCAATCAGCGGCCTGCCTTGCTGTAAAAACAGGATCTTGGGACGACCCTTCCGAATATCCTGGAATGGCCCATTTCTGCGAACACATGCTTTTCATGGGAACGGAAAAATATCCGAGCGAAAATGAATTTTTTTCTCTTGTTTCCGATTACGGCGGAATGACCAACGCCTTCACAGCCCCTAACCGGACTGTCTATATGTTCTCTTCGGAAACGGAAGGGTTCGTCAATTTACTCGACCGGTTCGCCCATTTTTTCATCGATCCGCTTTTCAACCCTTCTGGAATCGCGCGGGAAATGCATGCAGTGGACCAAGAATTCGCTAAAAATCTCGAAAACGATTCGTGGCGCGAATACATGGTGTTCAAAGAAACAGGAAACCCAAATCATCCCAACAAACTATTTTCAACCGGCAACTCCCAAACTTTATCCAAAATCCCGCAAAACGCCCTAAAAAATTGGCACCAGTACCATTACGGCGCAAACCGAATGCACCTTGCCATCTATTCATCTCTTCCTTTAGACGTCTTGAAAGAAACGACCCTTCAAATTTTCAGCGCCGTGCCGCAAACCTCAGCGCCCCTCCCCGACCATACCCAACCGCTCTCCTCCCAAGAACAAAGAGGAAAAATCACCTATATCAAACCGATCCAAAACAAACGGCTTTTGACCCTCTATTGGGAACTTCCCGAAGAACTGACCCAAGATGAGACCAAATCGGCTGAGCTTTTGGCTTACACAATGCAAAGAGGACAGAGATTTAGCCTCTACGAAAAATTGAACCAAGAACACTTTATCGATGGGATGTCGGTCCGGGTCAATGAAATGGGAGGAAAAGACCACCAGTTTTTTCAAATCGCCCTAGAGCTTACGCAAAAAGGGATCGATGAAGTCGATACGGTGATTCAACGTTGTTTTGAGACAATCGCAGGAATCAGGGCCGCAGGAATTCCCACCTACTTGTTCAAAGAACAAAATGCAATCACCCAGCTCCACTATCAGTATCAAGGCAGGAAAGACGCCTTTAGTTACGCGATGAAACTCGGAGATAGTTTGCCCGATGAAACTCTAGACACATTCCCCCGCAAATCTTTGCTCGCCTCAGACTATAGCGCCGAAAAAGTCGAAGCGACCCTTTTTCTCTTGACCCCGGAAACCTGTTCGATTTCGCTCCTTGCCTCTCCCAACTTAACGAAAGTCCCTCCAGACCGGAAAGAAAAATGGTTTGGCACAGAGTATGCCGTTCGCCCCGTTCCCGCTTCTTGGCTTGCCCGCTGGTCGGCCGCCGCTCCCAACCCTGAAATCAGGCTTCCTGAACCCAACCCATTTCTTCCCAGCCATTTGGAACGCGCAGCCGATCCAGGGCTTGGTTCAACGCCCCTGACAATTGCAGACAATGAGTCTGGAATTGCCTACTACATCCGCTCTCCCGAATTTGCAGCGCCGGAATCGGTCTACTCAATCCACATTCTCTCTCCAGAAATCAACCCAAGCGCAAGAAGCACTGTGCTCGCCTCTCTTTACTTAGATCATTTGACCGACGTGCTCCATCCTACCTTGGCCGCAGCAGCAAGCGCTAACCTTAACTGCCGTTTTAGCATTGACCGCTCCCGCATCAACGTAACTCTTTTTGGTTTCAGCGAGAAAGCCCCGGTCCTTCTTCAAGAGGTCGCAAAGCAAATGCCCCTCAACCCACCCACTTTGGAACAATTTTCCCTCTACTATGCAAGACACGAAAAAGAATATCTGAATGGCCAAAAAGAATTGGCAGCCCGTCAAGCAAAAGAGGTTCTCGATTCAGTTGTAAACCAAGACAAAACCACTTCCAAAGAGAAATTGGCGGCGTTGAACCAAATCCATTATGAAGATTTTCTCAACTTCCATAAAAAACTCTTTGAAAAGACATATATTCAGGCCCTCTTCTCAGGCAATTTGGAATTGAAGGAAGCGGAATCGGCTTGGCTCGATATCATGCATGTCTTAGGCAGAGCCCCTTATCCGAAAGAAGAACATCCGCAAACAAAAGTTCTTCGTCTTCCAGAGTCAGGAGGCCCCTTCTGCATCGTCCAGTCTGCCGACATCCAAGGGAACGCCGCGATCCTTCTTCTCGACCAAGGTCTGTTGACTATGGAAAAGAGGGCGGCTCAAGAAATCCTCTCATCAGCACTCAAAGAAGCCTTTTTTAACGAACTTCGGACCAAGCAAAAAACAGGCTACATCGCACAAAGCGACGCCACAGAAGTCGAAGGAGAGCTTTTCCAATATTTTCTCGTCCAATCAAACACCCATCAGCCGGACGACCTGTTGTTCCGTTTCGAATTTTTTATCGAGACATTCAACGACGCTCTCGCTGAAAACATTTCGTCCGATCGATTCGACACTCTGAAAGCGAGCCTCGTCTCTTCCCTTAAAAACCGGTATCGCAGCCTGAAGGACAAAAGCGCCCTCTGGGATCTTTTAGCCTTCCAGCGAGACGCCGATTTCTCATTCATCGAGAAACGGATCGGGGGACTCGAATCGTTGAGCTACGACCAATTCCTCGTTTTCTCGAATGATTTCCTCTCCAGGAAAAACCACAAACGGATTGCGGTCCTTATGGAAGGAAAACTCAATCATCCTTTCGCATACCGGCAAATTGGCGTTCCCCAAATCGCCGATATAGCCCACTATTCAAGCCGTCCTGAAAAGAAGATAGCGCTAGCGGAGCCCGCCCAAAACTAAGAGGGTATCTTCAAATTTAGGCTTCGTTGCTTTTCTGGATTATTTTGGCCGATTTTTGATTCAAATTTGGGGAACAATATACCTTGTCGATATAACTCCCCAAATTGGAATCAAAAATCGGCTCAAAAGAATCTGAAAATCGACAAAAGCTGAATTAGAAGACACCCTCTAAATGCTTTTTTTCCTTGCCTGTGGACACCGGTGATTCTGTTGAGCCAAATTTACCCTCTTTGCCAATTCTTGAAAGGAACCCGGATGTTTTCCTTTTTCAATCCCATGAAATAATGTATGCAATACTTCATAGGAAAATGTTTTTGAAAGAAGTTCTATCGGATGAAAAGGGGTAGAGCAATCAATTTGAAATTGTGCAGAAGCAGGCAATCCCAGATGATATCTTAGTGCTGCTTTATACTCTTCAACGATTCCCCAACGACCATTCGGACATTTTAAATACAATTCATTCCCGACAAGCCAGTACGTACGTATAAGCTGAGGGTACAAATAATAAGACGTAGTTTCGCATTTAGGACATGCATATCCGTCGACTCGCACCATTTTTTCTCTCTCTGTTTCTTACCTGATTTCGACGGCAGTCTCTAAGGGAAAAGAGATTGCAACTTCAGGTCATTTTATGTAAAGATTTTTTAAAACGAAGAGAGCTCTTTGAGTTCGAGAGCTTCTCCTTTTTTGAGAGAGGGCTTTTTAACATAGAGGGCCACATAGGCATGGCGGGCTTGGGCCTCGAACATTTCCTGGGGGACGTAATCGACTTGGCCGTCATTGCAAAACCAGTATCGATCCCCTTTGGAATCGGTTGTTTTGACAAGAGCGATGTAGTGGCCGCCGCCAACCGCCCCCATTTGGACGATATAGGCTCTCAGTTCGTACTCCCCTTTCTCATGCCTTAGCGTTGCGTTCGGCGGCGCCGCGAGAGTTGCGGGCATCGGGACTTCATGGTTGAATTTCAAAGCAGCAAAATCACGCTTGCCGTCTTTGACTGAGACTTTAATCCCTTGCCGTACGAGATTGACGATCAAAACTTCGGGAAGCCGGTTAAAATAAATCTCATCTTTTAAAATCGGACCTTCGACATTCTGGGAGCGATAGGTTTCTTTTTCTAGGAGAAAGCGGCTGAAATAGTTGTGCTCGAGCAAGGCGGGAAGAGGATGGACTTGCCTCGTTTTCCTGTCCGCGAGAAGATTCACATTCAAGATGGGGATTTCAATGGAATGGGTTTCGGAAATAGCCGTATCTGGGTTTCCAGGAACACGGGTTAAGCGCGTCTGACCCAAGGGGATTTCTTTGCTGATAGCCACTGTTTTTCGGACGGTCTTTAAACAAACCAGGGGCGACTCAAGCAGCCCTTTATAAATTTCGAGCTGATTTTTCAAGGGGATTTGAGGATCCAAATTGATACAAACAGATCCGAGAATGCCCAAAAGCAGTTCATGGGCATCTTGCTGGGCATATTGCCCCATATTGCCGCGGGAATGCGGAAAGGCTTCCCGGATCTCTTGAATCGGCAATCTTGAAATCTGATCGCCCTCTTGTTTTTCCTTTTGATAAAGAGGAAGGATTTTAGACAAATAAGCGCCCGATTTTTCAGAGGCCAGCCTTGGAAGACCCAAAGCGAGAGGACCTACGTTTGCAATCACCTGCACGACGCTTGCCCCAAAACAGGAATTCCCTTGATTTGGAATTCCAGGAGGGCGTCCTGGAATTTTTAGAACCTTTGACGCCACAGAAACCCGGGCTGTTTTTTCAGAGGGAAGGGAATCAGTTTCTTTACCGTGGAAAGTTTTTTCCACGAAAACTTCATTTGTAAAATAATTCGTTTTAATTTTGTTTGTCATGAAATAGATAATAACTCAAAAAATAAATAAAAAACAAAAAAAATAAAACGTTTACTTCAATTCAATCCTCCTTAATAATAAAGTAAATTTTTGACAAGTTTTATGCCTATCCACCCAACCTCAGCAGTAAAAAGAGAAAAGACCGATTGGGAAAGCCCTCTCCATCTAAAACGAATGTCTCAAATCAAGAAAAATAGAAAATCTGGCGATGCTCAAGCCATATTAAATATTTTGGAAAGGGCAGAAGAAGAGCGCCACGATTTTCTCTACCGAAACCCCTCTCAAAGCGACCTGGAAAAAATTTGCTGGCGATCGACTAAGGAGCGGGGCTCTGCATTGATTGCAGGATCCGAAATAGGAAATTGCAATTTAGTGAAGAGGGCCGCGGATTTAGGCGGAATCTCTCCCAAATACTTTTTGTCTTCCCTCAAAATCTCTGTCGCTCGCGGATTTTCAGAGATTGTGAAAATTCTACTGGACCGGAAAGAATTCTCTGTCGAAGCCAGAGGAGAGGTAATGGAAAAATTAATCAACGAACAAATTCCTCTTACAGACTCTGTAACAGAAGCTGCCTGGTCCGTTTTAGGGAAGGGAGCCATTCCGGATCCGATTCGGAAAAAATTGATTGAAAAAGGAACTGAAGAAGACGCCCCTTATTTTGTTAGCGCACTCCTGCAAACAGCAGATCCGCTGATAGCCCCGTCAATCCGTCATTTTGCCCTCCAGAAAGCAGCCGACTTAGATGCAACCCAATGCCTCGACGTCCTTTTCAACCAAGAACAAACTTCCGTGGATTTAATCGACTCGACTTTTTTGAGAGCCTTTTTCAATGTGATTCAAGAACCCTTGAGCGATAAAAAAATCACCTTTCTTAGTTTTGCGAATCGGATTTCAAAAAAAACTCTGAAATTCGCATACGATTTGGCCCAAAAAAGAGAGATGAAATTTTTCACGCCAGGCCCCTATGAAGAAATCCAAAGAGGCAAAATCACTTCGGACCTAGCTCTGCAAGCACTTAACTGGGCGAATCAAATGTTAAAAGCTGTAAACAAATTTAGATTTTCACCTTCATGTTGTGATAGACAGCATCGACATCATCCAAGTTTTCAAGCCACTCAATCAGAGTGATATTTTCATCGGCATTCTCATCGCTGACCTCCACCCAAACTTTCGGAACCATGGCAAGTTCCGCCTCTTCACATTTGATTCCGGCTTTCTCAATCGCTTCCTTAACCTTTAAAAACGCATCGACAGGAGTGGTGATCACGTACATCTCTTCATCCGCTGAAAAATCATCCGCCCCTTGCTCTGTGGCCAAGAGGAAAAGATCTTCTTCAGGGGCTGCCTGTTTAAGGATTCGGATCACCCCTTTTCGATCGAAATTATAAGAGACAGCTCCCGGAGTTGCTACAGTCCCCCCGCATTTGTTTGTGGCGATCCGGATGTCGGAGGAGATCCTGTTTTTATTATCGGTCATGATATCGACAATCAGCCCAACGCCGCCATATCCATAAAGCTCGTAGGTCATCGAAAGATAATCTTGTTGATCGGCGGAAGCTGCCTTTTTAATGTATCTTTCAATATTGTCCTTCGGCAAGTTGGCATCCGTTGCTTTTTGAATGGCAATCCGAAGTTTGCTGTTTGTTTTGGGATCGGGTCCGCCTTGTTTCACCGCGCTGACTACCTCTTTCATAACGCGACTGAAAACCTTCCCCTTCTTTTTATCAGACCTCTCTTTCCGGTGTTTGATATTGGCCCATTTACTATGACCTGCCATGCCGCTTCCTCATTTTGAAAAATTGCAAACTCTTTTTTTCCCATTCTTTCGTTCTTTTGTAATCGGGATGCTGTCTCTCTTTTTCCTTAAACTCGGGGGTGTGGATAGAACATCTGCCAGATTCATCCATGCGAGGAAGATAGACCGCGTGAAGCATTTCATGATAAACAATGAATTCGACAACATAAAGAGGAACTTCCGCATCGTCTAAAAGAGGATGAATCCGAATCCGGTTTAAAAATCGATTATAAGTTCCGAAAGTAATCGATCTGTAGCGAGAAGCAGGAGAGCGTTCGGACCAACCAATCTCAATTTCCAAATCGGCTGAGAAATAAGCTTTTTTGACCCGTTCGTAAATCTCTTGGAGATGATGAACCGATCCTGCTGAATTTAAAGCGGGACCGGAGCCGCGGTTTTGAGAAAAGTAGAGATGGGCCATTTTCTTCACGATAGCCGTTGATTCCGGGTCCTTTTTCAAGGCCATCTGGATCACCGCTTCTAAAACGGGGGTCGGCGCCTGAAGAAATAAGCGGTGCAAGCGAAGAGAGAGCTGCTTTTTTTCTCTTCGAAAAGAAAAATAAGTTCGCCGGTTCTCATGCCAGACCAAATGGAGGGGCAGAGGACACAGAGATTGAAGGATTTGAGTTTTATGAAGCGTGTTCACAGATACTTTTGCATCAAGATTTTGCCGATATAACGGGACTTGCCGTCATAAGTCTCTTTGATGAAATGACGTTGAAACCCATATTCTTCAAAGCCGAGCTTCCGATACAAGTTGATCGCCCGGTTCCCTTCGTAGACTTCCAAATGAATGAACTCTAATTTGAATTTCTCCTTTCCCAAAGCCATCAATTCTTTCATCAGTCTATCGCCTACCCCTTTGCCTCGATACTTTTCATCGACGATGATTGCAAAAAGACATTGATGCGCCAGTTTTTGATAGGGTTGTAAGTACAAAACGGCAATTCCGCAAGGGACGCCGTCCCAAAGGGCGGTCAAAACGGCCTCGTATTTTGAATAGCCCACCCAAATGCGGGCCGCATCCTCAATTTCCCTGAGGTCCGTTAAAGGAAATCCCTCTAAGACGCCAGGTTGCAGGAGCCATTCGACCAAATATTTTTGATCTGCATCCTCAGCAAAACGAAATGTCAGATGTTCTTTAATCATATACCCCTTCCACCGGAAAGCCACCCATGAAAAATGAATTGAAAATTCTCAAATTTCGAATAAAAAATCGAGGTCAATATTGATTTAATATTAACCTCGATTTTTTCTTCGAAATTTGAGGTTTTGAATTATTTTTCATCTCGGGGCCTTTCAGGTGGAAGGGGTATAGTCTTAAAAAAAATGTTCAAGCAACAGACGCGCCCGGCTGCATCCATTGATTTTTACAAAATTTTCCTGCCGCGCGAAAAGACCGAAATTCAGTTTTTCTACAATCGGGAGCAGAGCGCTCGGCTCATAGATTTCGACATGGACGCTTTCCAGCCGAAAACGGGTTTTCGCCAAATGCAATAAATTCCGGACCATTGAAGTCCCAATCCCTTTCCGCCGATGTTCAGGATCGACGATGAGATAAAAAGAACAATGGTGGGCAACCTTGCGGTAAGGCATTAAATAAAGCGTTCCGATCGCGCAAGGCACATCCCCGATCATTCCCGTCAAACTCGCTTTGAATTTTGAAAACCCGATCCAATTTTTGAGAGCCTCTTCTTGCTCGGCCCATCCGAAAGGATAATCAAGACACGCATTGGGATCTAAAAACCACTCATTTAAAAAAGAGAGGTCGTCCATTGATGAAAAACGGATATCGAATCCCGGTATTTGAATCATAGGAGTCCAACCATGAGGATTATCCGAACTCTTTCAAGTAAGCATTTACGAATTCGTCAATTTCCCCGTCCATGACGGCCTCGATGTTGCCCACCTCGAACTTCGTCCGGGTATCTTTGACAAGAGTATAAGGTTGGAATACATAATTGCGAATCTGGCTTCCCCAAGCAATCTCTTTTTTCTCCCCGCCCATTGAAGAGATTTTCTGTTGCTGCTCATTGTATTCTTTTTCGTAGATCTTCGATTTGAGCATTTTCAAACAGGTCTCCCTATTTTGGATTTGGCTTCGCTCGCTTTGACAGGAAACGACAATGCCCGTTGGGAGGTGGGTCATCCGAACTGCGGAATCGGTCTTATTGACATGCTGTCCGCCGGCGCCTGAGGCCCGGTAAGTATCGACCCTCAAATCTTCAGGCCGTACTTCGACTGAAATATCTTCAATCACCGGAGTGACATCGACCGACACAAAGCTGGTGTGGCGGCGGGCGTTGGAATCGAAGGGGGAAATCCGAACCAGGCGGTGAACGCCCCGCTCCGATTTGCAATAACCGAAGGCGAAAGGGCCTGAAATGCGGAAAGTGATGTTTTTGATCCCTGCGATTTCCCCTTCCAAGCGGTCGATTACATCGACTTTCCAGCCCCTTTTCGTCGTCCAACGCTGGTACATGCGGGAGAGCATAGCTGCCCAATCGCACGACTCGGTCCCACCCGCGCCTGCATTGATTTCCAAAAAGCAATCTTTCGCGTCTAGTTCTCCCGAGAGCATTTTACGCACTTCAAGATCACCAAGCTTCCGTTCGATATCAGACAAGGCTTGGGTCAATTCTTGAAGCAGCTCGCCATCGCCCAAAGAAGCCGCCTCCGGCAACAATTCTTTAACGTCGGCAAAACGTCTTTTGAGCTCCTGATAAGGCACTGTCCAGAGTTTCAGGGCGTTGGATTCTTCGATGACTTTTTGCGCAGCTGTTTGATCGTTCCAAAACTCGGGAGCTGCCATTTTTTCTTCGAGTTCGCGGACTTTTTCTTCTTTGACCGCTAAGTCAAAGATACCTCCACATCGCCGCCAGACGCTCTTCGATCGCTTTCAATTTTTCTTGGGTCTCAAAATTCATAGTTCCCTCTGATTTTATACCCTAAACGATACAAGAAGCGGTTTCAAAAGTCAAAAGGGGGTTCTACTGCTTCCCGTTGAAGACACTCTCTAAGAAGCTGTACTAAAACTGGGAGGAAATGGGGATTTTGAGCTATTTTTGATGAGATTTTGCGAGTCTTCATCTTGGCATACGCTGAAACCATAGACAAGATGAAGACCCGCAAAAGATCGCAAAAAAAGCCGAAAGACCCATCCAGTGCGGTTTTAGTACAGCTTCTAAGAAGCTGTCTTAAAACCTGAGAGCTTTTAACTGGAAGGGGTATATCTTACTTTTTTCTTTACATATATGCATCGGGACATATAATTTCCGAACTCGATTAAAATTTTTTTAAGAAAGCCCATCACTACCGCTTTTAAAACCCTTATTAGGAGGATTCCATGACCACCGCGAGCGTAAACAATTTGGCCGGGCCCAACACAAGTCTTTGTTGCACAATCTCAGCAGCTCTCCATTGGGGTAGCGAGCACCTCAAGACCGCGGGGACGGTGTTGTGGGACAGCTTAAAAAAAGTAGCCGCCAATGCACCCGCTTACTTTGCCTCTTTAAGGACCCATCTCAGCCAAGGCCTCCGGTTGATGAAGGGCTTCTTGATCCATACAATCCAACAGATGAAACTTTACACAGTCAACCATTCCAAAGATCTCAAAATGCTAGGAACAGGAGCCATTGGCGGTTTGGCCCTCGCAGTCCTCGCAATGCTGATCTATTTCAAATCCTCCTCAGGCGAGAGCCTTCCAAACGAAAACATCCCATCGACCCCTTTTTTAAACACCCGAGATTTGCCCTTCGAACCTTCCCCAACCCCTCAGAATTAATGAACTGTCCTTTCCCTTCCGGTTGAAAAGCTTCCAGGATGCTTTTCAACCGGAAAAGGAAACTGCTCTATTTTGATCGTCCCGTTTCTTTGAGAAACGCGCATTTCCATCCCCTCTTCGACTACAAACCTTCCGGCCCCTTCAAAACAAACGTCTCTTGCTGAAAAGAGAGAACGGCCTTTCAGAACAATCTGCAACGACTCTTCCCTTTTTAAATCCATTTTCCAGTAGGGACTCGACCGCTCCCAAACCACTCCCCGATTGTTTACCCTTACATTTTCTAAAATGCAGCGCCCCACCTGATCGGAATACTGCAAGATCCCTTCCGCATCGCAAGACCCCATCACCTGTTCCGCGGTCACTTGCAAACTCCCCTTTACTTCGAGCGAACGGGCTTCGATTTCAGCGATCTCCAGCAGCAGTTCTGAACCCGCGTCTAATTTCCCTCCTTGCAGTTTTTTCTTTATCTGAGAGTAAAAAGGGCCCAAAGAAGGATGATACAGGAACACCACGTCAGGCCCTTGTTTCAAATATTCTTCGAACGCTCTTTTCGGAGGCAGAATGAATCCGCAATGCCCTTCCAACAGATTGCGGGCGGCCGATAAAAGGTCGTAAAAACAATTTTCAGGAGTCTCTTGATGGGATTTTCCCGGAACATAGGCTTTTTTTGCCGTAGAGATCGTCTTTAAGCGATGATTGTAGGTGATGAAAGTGCGGGAGGTTTCAGGAGGTCCCCCTGCCGGCTTTCTTTCGATAAAAACATCCGCGATGTTCTGCATGGTCGATTCGAGGCGGGCCATCGGCTCTTCCACCTTTTCCCCTGACTCGGTCAAATACGATCCATTTTTTAAATTGATCAAAAGACCGGGAAAAGGACAGGTGTCGATCGCTGAAGAGACCGCATCGATATCAATGAAGAGAATATTCGTATTCGAAGAAAAACGGGAATAAGGCTCTCCTTCGCGCAGAGGCTGATCCTGAATCCCAAATTTCGCGAAATCGCAATACTCAATGTTCGTCAATACCCACTCGCTTTCCGCCTCTTTTTTCCGCTCGATCAATACATTGATCCCTTCAGCCGCTTGAAGCAGCCGGGGACAAGAGGCGAAACCGAAAAGCATCTCTTTTTTACAGCCATATCCGATAAAGGACAAAAGGCCATGATCCAGTCCTGCCAAAGGATTGTTAATCTGCCGGACCAAGGCTTTTTTCCTTCCCCAACTCTTCAACCATTTAAAAATACCTTCATCGCGCGCTAATTTCCAAATCGCCCCATGGCCGCCGGGTTTAAAGATGGGCTTCAACGGAGCGGAAAAACACCAATCGCCAACGCCATTCACAGTTGGAACCAACGGCTGCAGAAAAAACCGGAACGATTCTTGAGGACGTCCAAACCATTTGGCATCTCTACACATTTGGACAACATGGGCATGATTGTCTTTTTCGTGGGAAGTCATGATGGCGATCGGGGTTGTCAATTGCTTCCCATACTTTTTGAAATAGAGAAATTCCCTCGCTTGAAGATCTTGGATCAAAAGCTCAAGAAGGCTCTTTCCCGAAAAATTAAGCCGCGCAGCTGGCATTTCAAGCCCCGATTTTTCATCCACTAAATGGAGCCGGTCGGCAGCCCCTCCCAAAGGATACATTTCCGCCATTTCAGGCAGCGACTCAATTCCCCAAGAAGACAGCTCCGAGGTTAACTCCGACTCTTCTGAAATATCGATGAAATGAGGGGAATGGTACGCAAAAGAAGAAACCGGGTTTTCCGCGACGCGCTTTTCTTGCAAAAGAGATCGGATTTTAGCTTGATATCCAACAACGCCTCCCAATTCGCGATAAAAATGGTCGATCGGAAGAAGTTTCTCAATCAATCGCCTCACCATTTCCGCCTGGAAATTGGAATCGTCGATCCCCGCCAAAAGCCTCTCGGCTTGCCCGATTGCGATCAATTGCTTAAACGCAAATTCGCATTCAATGGTTAAAGAGGAGAGAAATGCTTTGAGGATTTTAGAACTTTTTAAGAATTTCTGCACCGAGGGAAGTTCGTCTAAAAGCGCAAGTTTCTCGTGAAGCGACGCCGCTTTTTCAAGACGGGCGTGCAAATTTTCTAAAACTTCAATTCCATCCATCGCTGTCCCTTAAATCCACAACTTCAAAGACGGCTTCTCAGCAAAACCGACCTGCTGCTCTGAAATTTGACAGAAAAAGAGCAAAAAAAACAAGGCGAAGTTTCACTGTGGATTAAAATGCGATATCCGATACACTTTCAGGATCTTAAATGGATTCCTCTCCAATTTGCGAAAGAAAATATTTCGCTCTTGGAAGAATTTCATCCGATTTTTTTTGACTATTAACCCCTCAGACAGATAAAAATTTCTTTTGAGGTTTACTCTTAGTTTTTAGAGAAATTGAGTCTTTTCAAAGGAGAATTAAAATATGGCAACGAAGCAAAAAAATTCTAAGTTCATGCAGCCAATGAAACCGAGCAAGGAACTTGCCGCAGTCGTCGGAGAAGGTCCTATGCCGCGTACAGAAGTGACTAAAAAACTCTGGGCGTACATCAAAAAGCTGAATCTCCAAGATCCCAAAAACAAACGCAACATCAACCCTGATGAAAAATTGCAGAAAATCTTTGGCGGGAAAAAAGCAGTCAACATGTTTGAAATGACGAAACTCGTCAACAAACACCTTTCCTAATCAATTGACGCCCAACCTTCAAAAAGTTGGGCTTCTTCCCTGGGAAAACAGTATACTCGATCCCATGAAGGACAATGTCGCAAAGCGCTATAAGTTAATTATTTCTTATGATGGGACCGCCTATTGCGGATGGCAGGTCCAAGAGAATCAAAAATCGATTCAAGCCCTTGTCCAGCAAGCCCTGCAGACAGCCCTTCGCCATCCCCTCGACCTCACGGGAGCGGGAAGGACCGACTCTGGAGTCCACGCACGCGGTCAAACAGCCCATTTCGATAGCCCCGTTTCATTCCTCCCCTCTCGCTTGCTCCTTTCACTGAACGCTCTCCTCCCTCCCGATATCCGGATCCTCGGACTGGAGCCTACTGCATCCGATTTCCACGCCCGGTATAGCGCAGTAGGAAAAATTTATCACTACCATCTCCAACTCGATCCTGTCTCGGACCCATTCAATCGGCTTTATCGAACGCAAATTTTTTCCCGCATCGACCTGGACCGGTTAAAAAAAGCGGCTCATTTTTTTATAGGCACCCACGATTTCACGTCCTTTGCCAACCTCAAAGAATCAGGAGCCTCCGCCCAAGATTCCATTCGAACCTTAAAACGTCTGGACGTAATCGATCAAAAAGGAGGAGTGCGGCTTGAATTCGAAGGCAATGGTTTTTTATATAAAATGGTCCGAAATATTACAGGGACCTTGCTGGATGTAGGAATGGGGAAAATAGAGCCGGAACGAATTCTCGAAATTTTAAAAGAGAAGGACCGGCGGAAAGCCGGCCCTGCTGCGCCCCCGCAAGGGCTCATTCTAGATTCTGTGCTTTATGAACCCTATCCTCGCTGAGTCAGCCATTCCACTGAATTGAGCAAAGCTCCCGCCGCAACCGTGCCAATCAAATATTCGGGCGTATGCACAGCAACCAGAGCCGTTCCGAGCAATAAAGCGCCCGTAACCTCTGGCCGAACCGATAAGCTTGAAGAAGAATGGATATAGGCAGTTGTTGCGGAAGCTTGAGCTGCAATCCCTGAACGAGCAGCCAATGGGTTTATATGGCTCATTAATCCATATCCCAGAGCGCCCAAGATCGATTTTCCTGCTTGTAAAGAGGCGTTGTTATTAACTAAAGAAATATTACGTGCTGGACGTGGTGGACGTGCAATTACGTCAACTTCTTCGTCGCTAGACAATTCGAAATCTGCATCTGCATCCGATTCATCCGATCCATCGGCTTCAACGATCTCATCTAAATTCGTTTCCGCAGTACGCAATTGACGGACGTTGAATACAGCTTCTGCCGCAAGAGCGCCCATAGGAAGGTGGGGAGAAACGGAGGAAAGAGCTGCGTAAAAAGCGGTCCTGAAAATTCGCTTATAACGAGTCGTCTCTTGAGTCAATGGATCGCAAACGTAACTGCCGATTCTTGAAAGAACGGCCCCATTTACAATCGCAGCCGCTTGCTGCGCCATCCCATTAGGCACAGAGCCTGTAACGTTCGGAATGATCGAAACTAGATAGCCAAGACCCACCAAACCTAAGCCCCCAGCTAAAAGGGTTGCGTATTCTCTATTTTTTGGATCGCTGAGAGTCTCTTTGACATTTTCGATCACTTCGCTTGCTTGATTTGATACGGAGCGGACGAGGCGGACCGCGTTTGTATCACGAACTTCTACTCTCACTGCTCTAGCAACAGGAGCAGCTTCGCGCTTTTGTCTAAAAGAAGACACGCGTTCCATTAAATTTCTCGCAGATTCACTCAAATGAGTTAAAACTTTTTTAACAAGAGGCGGCTGAGCCGCTCGATCCACTCTTGCATTTTGTATAGCGTTTTGCCTAGCATTGGGCTCAATTGCGCGATTTTGATTTTCATTTCTTCGCTGAAAACTATTCTTAATTGAATTTAAACCATCTCTAATACCAAACATTTACATACCTATATTATTAATAATATAAATATTATAAACTATTTACAACATTAAACAACACTAAATTATTTTTATTACAAAACTGAAAAAACAAAGAATTATAAAGAAATTTTTTCTAAAGAATCGAAATGAAGAACCCCTCTTTCGAGGGCGATTTCCAGAAGCGGATGATGCGAGGGACAAACAAGAACAGGAAGGGCTGGGGTTCCTCTCAAGGCTTCCACCCCCCTTAAACTATCTTCGAAACCGACGATCCGGTCCCCCTTTTTTCCATAGAGCTGGATCGCCCGGAGATAGCACTCAGGGTCCGGCTTCGGCTTTTCATACTCTTCCCGAGTCACCCAATGGGGGATTGTTTTGAGAATGGGGAGCTGGGAACGAATTAAAACGGTTTGTTCTAAAAGGGCGTTCGTTACGACGCAACGGTTGATTTGAGCCGTCTCAAGAGCCTTCAAAAGAAGTTCAGCCCCGGGCATCAGCTCGACCTTGCCCGAACAGATCAATTCAAAGTAAGTCTTTTTCTTCTCTGCATAAAGAAGCTCCCAATTTGGGTCGAGATCAGGAAACTGCGCATAGATCGCTTCTCGAATCGCTTTTGCATTTAGGTGGGCCAGCTCACAAAAGCGGGCAAAACTCCATCCCAAATCGCGACCTTGTTTTGCCAAAACGTTCGTGTAGGCTTGCAGGTGGATGTGTTCTGTATTGACTAACAAACCATCGAAATCAAACAGAAAAAGCTGAAATTCGCGAATCCATTTCATGATCCGCTACAATATCAGTTCGCAATCTTCTTGTATTTAAAAAAGCGGGTCTTATATTTGGGTTTATGCGGCTAAGCACGAAAAACCTCCCCCCCATCCAATTCAATTACATCTATTTCGGGATTTTCTTTGCTTTTCTTCTTTTAATTTCCACAAGCTCGATTTACACAAACTCGAATTTAGGCACGTCCCGAGGCTTGTTCGTGCTCTATTCCTTCGGGCAAGCGCTTTTAGAAACTTTCTTTTTAGTGCTTTGCGCCTGGCTGATTCAAAAAACCTTAAATCGATTCTTCTTTTACGCTTTCATTGGAATGACGTTCGTCCTTCTCGTTGTCCACATCCTCGATTTTATGATGAACCGGATCCTCGATCTCTCGATCTGGGAAGTCGTCAATGTATTTGTCCTCAATGAAAGTCTGAGCAATTTCCTCCTTCTTCTCGAAGCCTCAGGAATCCCCCACTGGGGTTGGGTCTGTATTTTCGCAGCGCTTGCCTCTGTCCCTCTCCTTGGAATCTACCTCTACAAGACCACTGCCTTGTTAACTCAAAGAAAACCGTTCTCACTCCGAGCAGAATGGCTCCTTCAATCCTTTATCTGCATTCCTTGCGCTTTTTTTGTGTGGGATTACAACGCCTCGAAGATTCTCCGCCCTGACACCTATACTTCCCTGATCAAATCGCTTCCCTGGAAATTAACTTTAATTCCTCCTAAACACGCCTTTTTGAACGTAGCCTCAGTTCGGGAACCGCTTGAGGAAACAGCCTTGTCTCAAGCAATTGAAGAAAATCCAGTCGTTTTAGCGCACAAACCAAACATCTATCTCTTTGTTATCGAAAGCCTTCGGGATGATTTCATCGACCCAGAAACAGCCCCTCATTTGACTCAATTTAAAGAATCGATCCCCCGCTTTGATTTGACGCTTTCCAACGCCAACGGAACCCACCTTTCTTGGTTTTCTATTTTCCATTCCCAGTTTCCCTATTGTTGGAAACGGATTCAAGAAGGCGGCTGGAAAATGGGGAGCCCCGCCCTCACCCAACTGAAAAAATGGGGCTATCAAATCCGCCTTTACAGCGCGGCCCATCTCGCTTACTACGGCATGGAAGATCTCATTTTCGGCAAGGATCTTCATCTTGCCGATTCGCATCAATTTTTCCCCCATGTAGCTCCCGTTCAAGCTTGGGAAGCCGATTCCTCAGCGCTGGCAAAAATGCAAAAAGATATCCGAGACAATCCTGAACTTGAGCAAGGACAATTGTTTATTATTTTCTGGGACGGAACCCATTTTGATTACAGTTGGCCGAAAAATTCCCTTCCCAAATTTACCCCTTTTGCAAAAGACTTCGCTTATTTCAAGGCATTTAACACAGCGAATAATGTGAGGCTGATTCAAAATCGCTACCGAAACGCAGTCCACCAGATGGACCGCCTGTTCGGCGACTTTCTTGAGCATTTGCCCAGGAAGGACGAGGCAATCGTCGTTTTAACAGGAGATCATGGAGAAGAATTTTACGATGAAGGACACCTCTTTCATGGGTCTCAATTATCCCACGCCCAAACAAACATCCCTCTTTTTTTTAAATTCGGACGCGGAGAACGGACGATCCCGAATCTAAAACTGGCCTCTCAAATGGATATTTTCCCAAGCATCCTCCATTACCTCAGCGGGAATCCTGTAAGCTATTTGGGAGGGCAATCCATTTTCGAAAAGGATAAGTGGTCCTTTGTCTTTACAGCTCGATTTAATGCAGGCCTCGCACCTTACGAATTTTCTCTGAATAATGGCCGGAATAAAGTGATTGCCCAGTTTACGAACCGGCGCGACTTATTCAAGGCAAACGCCCTTCAGATTCTCTCTCTTCGGAGCTGTAAAGGCCGGAGTGCCGCCGAATGCCAAGGGGAAGTTGAAGACTGGCTCCAACAAGAATTCGGAGCCGCCTTCAACCGTCTTTTCCCAAACGAAAATTAAGAGACGATCTTATTCTTCAGGTTATTTCGGTAGAATTAGGGACAGGATGAACAGGATTAACGGATGAAAATAGGAAAGAATAGAAAAACCGACTCTTGAATCACGAAGGGTATAAACATCAGAAATTTTTTATCCTCTTCATCCGTCTATCCTGTTCATCCTGTCCCTGGCTATACCAGGTACCCTTCCAAGCCACGCCCTCTAAGGAGCTGAAGGATATTGCTGAGCGAGCTGTTTGAGCAGATCGGAAATCTCTTGGGTCCCGACTTTGCGGTCGGAAACCGTTCCCGAAGGATCGAGGAGCAGCACCGTCGGCATCGCCTGGATTCCGTAATTAGAACTCAATTCCTTCACAAGATCGACATTCACTTTGAGAAATTTGACTTTTCCGCTGAGCAGGTTCGCAGAAGATTCGATTAAAGGGGAAATGCGTTTGCAAGGCCCGCACCAAGTAGCGTAGAAGTCGACCACTACCGGCGTTTCGCTGCTATTTAATTCCTTATAAAACTGTTCTTTAGTGGCGATTTCAATCACTTCAGTGGCAATGGGAGAAATTGTTGGCAGCACAGGCTTTGCCACTGCAGTCGGAGCAGGATTTTGATTTTTAACAAGAGGCTGCGTTCCTTTTTGAGAGACGAATTGCTGCGCCTGAAGAGCCGCTTTCGCCCCATCGCCCGCAGCGGAGATCGCTTGCTTATAGTGGGGATCGACGATATCGCCGATTGCATAAACCCCTTCCACAGAAGTCTCCTGGTCTTTCTTCAACTGGATATATCCTTTCGCATCCAAGACAAGCGACCTCTTAAACAAATCGCTATTCGGAGTCGAGCCGATGGCAAGGAAAAGTCCATCGAGGGGAAATTCAGCTCCCGTTTCCTTCAAAACAACGCCCGTTACTTTCGTTCCATCCCCCTTGACCTCCGCAAGGGACGTCCGATAGTGGACCTTGATATTCGGCGTCGCTAAAAGAGTTTGGATCCTCTTCTCTTCAATTCCTTTGAAAGAATCCTTTCTAATGAACACATGCACCTCTTTCGCAATCTTCGAAAGATACATTGCCTCCAGAACCGCAGCATCGCCGCCGCCCACTACACCAACCACCCGTCCCTTATAAAAAGATCCATCGCAAGTAGCGCAATTCGTCACACCCTTGCCCCAATAGGCCTGTTCTCCGGGAATTCCCAAAAAGTTCGGTTTGGTTCCCGTTGCAATAATGACCGACTCGGCTTTGATCGTCTTTTCTTTCGGAACTAAATCGTGAGAGCGCATCGTAATTTCAAAGGGACGCTTAGAAAAATCGACCTTTACAACCGTTTCATCGATCAGCAGCGCGCCATTAGCGGCCGCTTGACTGCGGATCTTATCAGTCAGAGAGTTGCCGTCAATGTCCATTTCTCCGGGCCAATTCTGGATGCTATGCGACTGGGTCAACAGTCCGCCTGGCAAGGGACCCTGGATGACCACCGGCTCAAGCCCCGCCCTTGCCAAATAGAGGGCGGAGGTCAAAGCGCCAACCCCGCCTCCGAGGAGGACGACGGGCTGTACCTTGGCCTCCAGATCGGGTTCGGAACGAATCTTTTCTTGAGGGATTTTGAACGCCTCACCACCTGCAGCCAAAGAGCCTGCAAGCGGGCCTAATGGAATAATTAAAGACAAAAAAACTGATCTAAATAATTTTTTCATAGTTTACTTGATTAAATCCACATTAATTAGTTATTAAAACTAAAGATTGCTATATTGTCAAGTCCGATGAGCCCCAGCAATCCTCATTCATTCGGGAATAAAAATGAAGCGGATTTTAAAAAAATTCCATAACTTTCTTCAGAGAGAACGGCCTCGGAAATTTGAAATTAATTATTTATATTTCATCTCTCTTCTCGCTTTTTTGAGTTTGCTCAGCCTGACCCACTTCCTCTCCTTTGAAACCCCTTTTCTCGGCATTCCCCTCTTTTTTTTCATTCAAGCCATCGGACAAATTTTTCTCGAGGTTGGCCTTTTTTTGTTGGTAGCCTACCTGCTCAAACGCTGGGCGCCCAGCTGGATCCATCTTCTTTTCATCTCCCTCTGCTTTCTTTTTCTTCTCGTCCATTTTACCGATTTCACTCTGGGCCGTTTGATGGACACTTCGATCGCCTATCCGATCAAATTCTTCTTCGGCAGCGGCATCAGCCACATTTTAACTGCCTTCCTTGCACTCAATATGAATCTCAGCATGATGTTCCTCATCTTAGGGACAATCCTTTTAATCCCTCTCGCAGGACTTTTGTTTTATTGGATCACCTTTCGACTGGCCCATCTAAAACCGCTCTCCCTCTCGCTCAATCAAATCGCAGTCGGCCTCTGTTCGGTCTTCGTCTCCCTCTTTGTCCTCGACGTCCTTGTCCACCCTTTCTTAAATCAGCACATCTACGCCAAATACCAAAAAGCCCTCCCCTTCAAGACAACATTCATTTCCCCTGAACCGCGCTGCATCGAACTTCCCTCATGGCTCGCCTCGTTTCGAGAGGAGACCCAAACTATTCAAAACCTTCCCTCCACTCTTATCGCCGCAAAACCGAATGTCTATCTCTTTATCATCGAAACGCTCCGCCGCGATTACGTCAATGAAGAGACCGCCCCCCATCTCACCTCTTTTGGCAAAAACCACATTCAATTTCCCGCCTCTTACTCCAACTCCAACTCGACTCATCTCTCCTGGTTTTCCATCTTTCACGCCGATTACCCGTTCCACTGGACCGCCATGCGAGATTCTTGGAAACAAGGAAGCATTCCTCTCCAATACCTAAAAAAACTCGGCTACCGAATTCGCGTCTATTCCTCTGCCGACTTAAGCTATTTCAACATGGACAAATTGATCTTTGGGCAAAACAGAGAACTTGCAGACCAAATTGAAGAGTATACTTCAGACAGAAACCTGGAACCTTACGCGAGAGATGCTCTCGCTCTCCAATCTTTTGAGCGCGACCTGCAATCCGACGATTCTAAAGAAGGCAACGTCTACCTCTTCTTCCTCGACTCTACCCACTCCGAATATAGCTTTCCCCCCGATGCTCCCCTTAAATTCGAACCGATCTCAAAAGAGATCGACTACCTCACCATTGGACCCAAAAGCAAAGAACTTGAATTCATTAAAAACCGCTACCGAAACTCCATCCACTACATCGATTCGCTTCTCGGGCGCTTTTTTTCCTCCCTCCATGAAAAATCCCTCTTCAAAGACGCGATCATTGCGATTACCGGAGACCACGGCGAAGAATTTTTCGAAGAAGGGGCCCTTTTTCACGGCACACATCTCAACCGCTACCAAACAAGCGTTCCCCTCTTCTTCAAATTGCCCCATCTCTCCAAACCCCTCCTCCAAGAAGCAACTCACCTCGACCTCTTCCCCTCAATCCTCCACTCTCTCACGGGGCAAAGCGACTTCTCCGCCCTTTTCGACGGTCAATCGATCTTCGCATCCAACCGATGGCCCTACCGGATCGCCGTCCTGCATAACGGCCCAGACACTCCCTGCGAATTTACAATCCAAGGCAAGGGGAAAAAACTCCACCTCCGCTTCCTACCCAATGAAAACATCTACACCCAATCCAATCTGGAAATCGTCGACATCCAAACCGCCCCAGAAAACGAAACCCTCGACGCCTTCATCGACTCCCACTTCCCCAACGCCATCCCCACCCTCCTGCAAAAGCATTAAACCTTAATTGCCCGCCAAAGCAAATCCCGAGCGAACAAACGATTCAACCCATCCGGCAAAGCTTCAGACACCGGTAGAAACGGCAACACCTTTCCCTGCAGAGGAACAATCTCCACTCCCGAAAAATACCCCTCTAAAACTCCCCTTAACTTCTGTGCAGAAAATTGCCGCACATGGGTCGGATCATTTTCATATTCCTTTCCAAACAAGAACTTCATCCGGTTCCGCATTCGAAACGCATTGGGCACCGAACCGATAAACATTCCCCCCTTTCTCAAAACATCAGCGACATTCTTCAAAAAACCATCCAGAAAATACAAATGCTCCATGATCTCGCACGCTACCACCACATCGAAAGACCCCGCTGCAAACGGCCACTCCGCATTTAAATCCAACCACTTCGTCTCAATCCCCAATCTTTTTCCAACCAACTCAAGCGCCTTCTGATCGATGTCGACTCCCAGAACCTCATTGCCTGGCGCATACGCCTGCGTCAGCATCCCATCCCTGCACCCTAAATCCAGCACTCGCTTCCCCTTTCCGATCCACTTCTTCAAATACGGCGACCGAGCCCCGTGGCAATATAAATAGCCATACCGATTTCCCCGTTCGTGATGCTTGCGATAAATCTCTTCAAGAGCCTGTTTCTGCATAGTCAAACCTCCAAAAAAACCATTACCATACCACAGCCCCCCAAAACCCAACAGCCACCCGCCCCTTATTTGAATGATTGCAACAAATAATCAAATATGCCATGATGAATTTACAATCGAAGGATCTCTAATGGCGAAACCGATGCCAGAACATCTCTACAGAAAATACCTCCGAATGCTGAGATGGGAACTAAAAAAGGGAGGAATGGATTATAACCTCTACAAAGGAGACCGTTTTCTCTGCTCAATAAAAATCATCCATAGTAAGGGCGTGAAAAGAGAAGTTTCTCCATCGAGCATCCGGAAAACAGAACAATATTGCGAGGAAATGGGTTTAAAATGGCCACCAAAAAAGAAATAGATGAACACCTGAAAATAGCGCTTAAAGAGATAGGGAAAATAGAACCTTGGTTCGACAAAGAAGTCGGCGAATGGGTTTTTTCCCATACTCTTTATCCTGTAGAATATGGCGGTAGCTCTAAAGAAGAAGTCATTGAAAACTATCCAAAATACCTTCGCGAATTCATCAGACATCGGTTAAACGACAAACTCGCAGCCCTTGTTAAAAAGAAAACAAAAGGCCGCGGAGGAAAAAGAACAGGAGCCGGACGTCCGAAAGGAACTAAAAAAGTAGCTCCAACCACTACAGTCAGACTCAATAAAACCGTTGCTAAATGGGTAAAAGAAAATCAAGAGGACCTCCTGTCTCTAATTTCGGGTAAAAAGATGTTGGTTCCTGCAAAAAAACAGAAAAGACCAAGAGCGCATTAAAAAATGGAGAATCCAGAAAGTATTACTGGGCAATGGAAGTCTTCTTCTGCTTACCTTTGTTTGATAATATAAAATTACCCAGAGTCTCGATAATCCCATTGAGAGCCAGACCCCGCAACGAAAGTTTTATTTTCGGGGGTAAACAACATCCATTGCTCCCCGTTCTTTGTATGAAATAATCTGAATGTCATGTCTTCAAATTTCAACTCTGCCTCAAAGAGATCATTCAACAAGGTGAATGAGGTGAATGTTTTGTTTGCCAGGTTAAAGAGAACAGACTCTATTTCTGTTTTTGGACTTTCGCTATGGACTAGCATCATCCCATTTTGATCGATTTGCCAAGTACATTGATAAATCCAAACATGCCATTCACCATAATAGCGAATCTGCATCCCTTGCCTTGTTTTGACCTCTTCAGGAATATCGCGCCCAAAGTCAAATCGTTACGAAACTGCCAAAGCCGAGCTTCACCTTCGTGGGTTTCATTTGCACAATCTGTAGAAAAAGCCTTTGCGCAACAGTTTTATTCCACTCCATAAATTTGACTCAAATTTAGAGGAATCGACGATAATCTTTTTTGAATACAATTCCGAGTCGCTTGGCCATCTCTTTACCAATAGACTTTTTCCCATGCTCCATCTCTGAAATATGATGCTGACTGATTCCAAGCGCATCGGCAAGCTCTTGTTGCGTCATGTCCGCTCTAAGCCTCGAAGCTCTTAAAGTTAAACCCGCTTCAGTATACTTATTGATCTCTTCCTTAAAAACTTCTCTCCAAGGAATAGATTTTCTTTTAGCCCTAGTCTTTTTAATGGAAGAGGTTCTTTTTTCTGTTTTGCTAGTAGGGCGCGTTCTCGTGCGTACCGACATAAAATATCTCCAAAATCTTAATTTTTTTATCTATCACCCGCCAACAAGCCACATACGTCGGCTTCCCCTTTTTGACATGACAGTGATAAGCGTTCTCGGGGATTCTCTTATCCTTTTTTAGAGATGAAAAATTGGGCCATTCAACTTGAATAGGTCCATAAATTTCCAACTCCTCTACTAAGTCTAAGATGATTATGCTTATGGTCTTAGGTAATTTTTTCTTTTGTTTTGAGGCCGCAGAGCTAAACTCAACCTCCCATCCCCTCTTTAATTCGTCTTTTGGCATAAGGGCTCATTTTTTATAAATATAATACCCAAATTGGGTATATTTCAAAAGAGGTATGCCAATCTTCTCGAACGTCGTAATGAAAGAAAGTGAGACCTGCGGATCCTAAAAAAAAGGCGGGGTTCTTTAGAAGAACCCCGCCCCGGAGATGAAAAAAATTGACTTAGGTTATGAATGGTGAGGAGGTAATGGGATCGATGCCAATTTGCGGAAATCGGTGACAACCGACTGAGCCACTCTTGGGTTCGACTTGATGAAATCGTTTAAGAACGATTCCGCCCAATCTCTCATTGCGCCATAAGTAGAATTGCTGTCTTGGCCCATTGTTTTGAGCTTCACGACGAATTCTTTCAAAAGGAGCACGCCGTCTTGGATCGGCTCGATCTGATTTGCGTAAGTAGACGCGATGTAGCTTTGGAGCAATTCATTGTTCCGGAGGAAGTTTGAATTGTCTCGGATTAACCGGTTGTTTTCAGTTTCCCGGTCTTTTCTTTGGGTTTCGTATTTGTTTCCGCTCGCTCTGAATTCGCCAGAAAGGTTTGCGGCCTCTCCGTTGCAAAGTTCTTCAACGCAAGGGTTTTTTGAATCGAGTTCTGTTCCGTCTGGATTTTTCAAACAGTACTTTTTGATGATCCACGCCCAATCCGACTGACGGGAAGCAGCGAGTGCGTTTTGGAGGTCGAGATCAACCTGCTCAGAACGGCCCCACCAATAATCTCTGTTTTTTTTGTCATAGGTAATATCGGTATTGTTCTGCTTGATCACGTTGAGGTTTTTCTGGATCATCGCTTTGTTCTTTTCGATCCGGTCTTCCCAAACGTTGATTTTCCGTTGCAGTTTTTGGATTTCATTCACTTCTTCTTGGATCAGCGCTCCGCTATCTGCCAACAGCCCTTCGATCATGTTGCTAGATCCGATCAGCCTGTCTGAGTTCAAAGGCAAAAAAGCCTGAGGATCGAACTGATGACTCTGTGGAACTTCGCCAAGGAAATAGCTTTGGCTGTCCAAAGAATCTTCGAGTTCTTTGAGATTTTGTGTTTTGACTTCAGTTTTCGCCTCTGGAGCGGCTGGCAATAAAGCCATTGGCTCAAAGCTACTTTCTTGATTGTTGTTGTTTTCTCCAGCGGGATTCGCTGAAAAATCTTGCATGTCCGACATGAGAATTCCTCCTTGGATTCGCCTCGCGAGCGATGTTTGTTAGATCGCGCCTCCAATTGACAGAGAACGCCCCCTAGGCTTAGTTTAAATAAAAGTAAGTTTTAATTACAATTTTATATAAAAAATAAAAACTAAAGTGAATATTATAAGAAAGATAAGATATGTCTTTATATCTTTTTAAGGAGATAGTTTGTTGGGTGCCGAACCAAGACATTAAACAGAACATAAAGGAGATAGACACTGATAACAGGAACGAAAGCGAGGAGAAATCCGACGAGGAAATGAAAAGCCGTCAGACACTTTCTGGAAACCCGGCTGTTTTCATAAGCGGGATCGCTTTCTAAGAGAGACACTTCTGCATTTCCCGAATAGGCTTGGGCATGGGCCTTGAGAAAATTTTGCCGCTCAGACAAGACAGGCCGAAGAACATGCACACCTTCCCCTTCCGGATAGGCGCCGAGGGTCGAAACAAGATCGCCCTCGTTATAGATGATATTCACTTCAACCGCATTGTCGTAAGTTTCTTTCCAGAGCCAAGGATAGAGTCCCGCCGGGTTATACACATCTACTTGAGCGATTTTGTCCCTGTGGTTTCTCAGAACATGGAAAGAAAGAGCCCCTCCAAGGCTGGTTCCGCAAACGCGAATTTTTTCTTTGTCCTTCAGCCAGTTTTGTATTTCCGCTTTCCCATACAGGTAAGGCGCATGCCCAACAGACATGAAAGGGGTTGCGTCGGAAAGAAGCGTCGCAAGGTATCCATCGCCGCTGGGATAAGTCGTACCGAGGAAAACAAGAAGCGGAGGGCCCTCGTTCGAGGTGAACCCATAAGCTGCGAAAGGACTGGAAAACCACTTCGGGGAGAGCTCGATTTTCCGATCCAGCTCGTAAGAGACGTTTTTCCATTCTCCGCCGATTTTTTGAGGAATTGAAAAGACCTCGCCGTGTTCGGGGTAACTGTAAGGCAACAAAGCGATGAGATTGCCGATAAAGGTTTTGTAAACAATTTCCTCTTTCGATCCCACAACAGGGAATTGCTTTCCGCAAGCCATTAAAACGCTCCGGAATTCTTGCCGCACCCCTTCTAATAATTCTGGATCTTTTTTGAATAAGATCCCCTTGAGAGTCTTGTGGCAAAACCCACCTGTCGAAGGAAGGCTTTTTCCGTGAAGAAAAAATTGGAAGGCCCTCCCTATTTGAAGATTCGATCCCTCAACTTTTGTTTCAATCCCCTTCCCCTGATAAAGCAAGGTCTCTCTCAACGCATTTTCGATCTTTTGGAAGTCCTCAGCAGATAAAGGGTCCTTCGAGTCCCAGTCGAATCGGCGGGCTGCTTTCGCCAGGTCCCATACTTTTCCAAAGATCCGGTCGTTTTGGACGCCGATATTTTGTTTTAAAATAGAAGATATTTTTTGAAGAAAATCGCGATTCACATGATCTCCCTGGATCCATTTCTGAAACCAAGAGGCTCCAAGCCAACGATCCCTATCAGGAGAACTCCAAATCAAATTTTCAATAGACACAATCAACCGTTATTAATATCTACCCAATATTAAATAAAGATCAAATTAAGAGCAATTTTTCAATCCCAGCCTTGTGCTGGAGGTTTCGGGATTCGATGCAGCGATTCCCTTTTGTACAAAACAAAGACAAAGAAAAAAGAGACAATGAGAGCGATGCCAATGATGATATGAGTGTAGAAAAAACCGCCAAGCTGAGCTGATTTTACCGCAAGGGCCAGTCCGGAGGGCAGGCTCGAGACCGGCTGATTCAAGACTGCAACGGGTTCGCCTGGGGCCAGTCGAGAAAAAAAAGCATGTTGAATGTTATCGATCAAGCAACCGATCATCGCGACGCCAACGGTAGATCCCAAACTCCGAATCGTTGAGATCGTTCCGAATGCGGTTCCCGCCTTTTCGGAAGGAACAGCCCCCATGGCAGCCGCATAAGAGGGTGTCATCACCAAAGGAACCCCGAATCCGAGGGCGCATAACCCTAAAAGAAGGACCCACAAAGAACTTTCGATGAAAAACGCAGTCCAGAAAAAAGAAGAGATGAGGCAGAAAAAACCCATCGCGATCGGTAGTTTCGGGCCAAATCGGTCCGATAAAAACCCTCCCACCAGGGACATGAAAAGCACGGGAGTGCAGGAGAGGAATGTCACAACCCCTGTTTTCATAGGCGACCAGTCGAGGACATCTTGGAAAAAAACCGACCTAAAAACGGTGATCATGAGGATGAATTGAACGGCGAATGTACTGATATTGACAGCTTTATAAACAGGGTGTTTGAAAAGGGAAAGATCGAGAAAAGGATGGGCCGCTTTTTTTTCTCTTAAAAAAAGAAAAAAACCGCTGACGATGCACGATCCAAATAGTCCTAAAATGGGCCAAGAGTCCCATCCCCATTCCCTCCCTTCCATCAACGCGACGACAAAGGCCATTGCACAAAGGGCGAAATAGAGAAACCCAGGTCCATCGATTTTCAACGACAGTTTTTTAGAGGCCGGGATAAAATAAAAGACGAGAAAAATCCCAAGCAAACCGATAGGCAAATTTACGTAAAAAATCCAGCGCCAGGACGAATGCTCAACTAAATAACCGCCGAGCAAAGGCCCCAGGATCATAAACAAGGAACTGACGCTCACATTGATCCCGACCGCCCTGCCCCTTTCCTTAGGAGGGAAGAGGGACATCAAAAGAGCCGTCGAAGCGGGAAACATCAGGGAAGCCCCAGCCCCTTGCAAAGCGCGGGCTGCAATCAGCCAAGAAATCCGCTGGCTCGCCCCGCAAAGAGCCGAGGCTCCTACAAAAAGGGCCATTCCTAAGACAAACGCACGCCGATGCCCCATCCGGTCGCATAACTTTCCTCCGACCAAAACGAAGACCGCGATCGCCAAAAGATAGGAGTTGACCGACCATTGAAGGGCTACCTCGGTAGATCCTAAAGCTTTTTGGATCGTCGGAAGGGCTACAGGCAAAATGGTCTGATCGGCAAAAACCATCGCCAGAGCAGGCATGAGGGCGACAAGCCCGCCCCATTTTCGGCCCTTTCCTAAAATTTCGGCCCCCATTCTTTCTATGCCGCCCCGGAATGTTGTTTTCGGATTTTGCTATGCCGAATTCCATAAGCGAAATAAATCACAAGGCCGATCGAAAACCAACCGATCAATTGAATCCAGGTAACAAGCGGCAAGAAGCACATTTGCGCGATGCAACCAAAAATCCCTAGAAGAGGAATGTACGGAACGAAAGGAACTTTAAACGGCCTTTTAGATTCAGGATGCTTATGCCTGAGTATTAAAACGCCCAGACACACGATCGCAAAGAGAACAAGCGTGGTCATGGAAACAAGCTGTCCCAGGATATCAACGGGAAAAAACCCAGCGATTGTCATCGAAATCAAGGCTGTTACGACAGAGGCGAACAAAGGCGTTCTTGATTTTTTATGGACGGAGGCGAATTTTTTTGGCAAAAGCCCATCTTTGCTGACAGCCATGAAAATCCGAGTCTGTCCTAAAAGCTGCACAAGAGTCACGGAAGCCAGCCCTGAAAGAATTGCGATTTTGACAATGAACCCAATCCAAAATAATTTTGGCCCCAGGGCGTTCAAAGCAAGAGACATGGGATCGGGAATATTTAAAAACAGGTAGCTGACAAGACCGGTCAGCACGAGAGTCGTTAAAATGTAGGCGACCGTACTGATTGCCAAGGATCCAAGAATCCCCTTTGGCAGATCCCTTTGGGGATTTTTTGCATCCTGGGCCAAAGTCGCTACCGTATCGAATCCCATATAAGCGAAGAAAACAAGGCCGGAGGCGCGAAAAATCCCGCTCCACCCAAACTCCCCAAAAACCCCTGTATTTTCAGGAATGAAAGGAACCCAGTTCTCTACATGGATATTGGGGATTCCAACAATGATAAAAAGGACAATTGTGGTCAATTTTATGACGACCATTACATTATTGAAATGAGCGGCAGCTTTAATCCCCACAGAAATGAGGATTCCAATCAAAGCAAGCAAAACAACCGCAGGAACGTTCAGATAAGCGCCGCTGAACTGCCAGCCCAATTCAACATCGTAAATAAAAGGAGTTTTGGTGAAGGTATCGGATAAAACAATCCCCCAATCTCTCAAAAAGCTCACGAAATAGCCGGACCATCCGACAGCCACCGTAGACGCGGAAAAAAGGTATTGGGCCGTCACTCCCCATCCAACGATCCAAGCGGGAAACTCGCCCATTGATACATAAGAATAGGAATAGGAGCCTCCCGAAACAGGAATTAACGAAGAGAGCTCGGCATAACAGAGACCCGCGAAAATACAGATGATCGAGGCGATGATAAAAGACAAGACGATTGAAGGGCCCGCATACTGGGCGGCGGCCTGGCCCGTAATCACGAAAATACCCGCGCCGATGATAGCCCCAATCCCAATTGAGGTGAGCTGAACCGAGCCCAAGTGCCGTTTTAACCCATGCTGCTCTTCATCGGTTTCGATGAATTCCGCCTTCATCGGTTTTTTTAAAAAAAGCCCTCTTTTCATGCTTCACCGCTTAAGATTAAACCTCAAAATTATACGCAGAGCATAAGATTCGCTTCAAGTAGAAGAGGTATATTTTCCCGTTCGTTTAAACGGGCCCTTCGTTTAAACTGGCTGCATGAGCCTTCTCTTCAGTTGCCAGTCTATTTCAAAATCTTATGGAGCAAGGACCCTGTTCCGAGATCTCCATTTAAGCATTTTCGAGGGGGACAAGCTCGGCCTGATCGGGCCCAATGGATCGGGAAAATCCACTTTTCTGAAAATCATTGCCGGAATTGAATCCTCCGACACGGGCATCCTCTCCCCGAAACGAGGGCTCAAAGTCGGCTATCTTCCCCAAACTTGCGAATTTCCAGACAAATCCCCCCTGCAAATCCTTATCGATGCGATCCAAGAAGACCTTCCCGACTATGAAAAAGAAAGGTTGGGAGAAACCTGGCTTAGCAAATTGGGATTCGAGGACGCGCCCCCTTCAGCACCTCTGCTCTCCGGCGGTTGGAAAAAGAGGTTGGGCCTGGCTGTCGAGCTGATCTCTTCCCCCGATCTTCTTTTACTCGATGAACCGACCAACCACCTCGACCTTGAGGGGATCCTTTGGCTGGAAAAATTCCTTGCCCGGGAATCTCCCACTTATCTTCTCGTCAGCCACGACCGTTTTTTTCTCCAAAACACAATAACGAGAGTGGTTGAAATCGATTCGGCTTATCCTAGGGGGATGTTTTCAATCGACGGCCCCTACTCCTTTTTTCTCGAAAAAAAAGAGGAGTTTTTAGCGGGACAGCTCCAACAGGAGCGCTCGATCGCCACAAAAGCCCGGAGAGAAACGGAATGGCTCCGCCAAGGAGTCAAAGCCCGGACGACGAAATCCCAGTCTCGAATCGATGAAGCCCATGAAATTCTCCAAGAACATTCTGAAATTCAGTCAAGGAACCGGATCAAAAAGGCCAAAATCGATTTTGCCGCCTCGGAAAGAGAGACGAGAAAACTCCTCTCCGCAAAAAATATTTCCAAGGAAATCGGCGGCAAGCCTCTTTTCCGAAACCTCGATTTCATCCTTTCTCCAGGAACGCGGATCGGTTTGATGGGTCCCAATGGTTCAGGGAAGACCACTTTGCTTCGGATCTTGGCAGGAGAGCTCATCCCCGATCAAGGGACTTTGAAAAAAGCAGACGATCTGCAAATTGTCTATTTCGACCAGCACCGAGCCCAGCTCCCCCTCACGATGACGCTGAGAGAGGCCCTTTCGCCGAACGGCGATTACGTGATTTTTAGAGGCCGTCCCATCCATGTAAACGGTTGGTGCAAACGGTTCCTTTTTTCTCCCGACCACCTCGATCTACAGCTCGGCAGCCTCTCAGGAGGCGAAAGGGCCCGTATTTCGATTGCCCATTTGATGCTTCAGCCCGCCGATCTGCTTCTGCTTGACGAACCGACCAACGACCTCGACATCCCGACACTGGAGACCCTTGAAGAGAGCCTTCTCGATTTTCCAGGAGCTGTCGTTTTGATTACCCATGACCGGTGTATGCTCGACCGGATCTGCAATTCCCTTCTCGCCTTTGGAGATCCAGAAAAGACGATGCTCTACGTAGATTATGTCCAATGGAAAGCGGCTCAAGATCCCGAACCTGCCTCAAAATCAAAAGAGAAAAAAACAGAAGCTCCTAAACCGAAAGGGAAGCTCTCCTATTTGGAAAAAAAAGAATGGGAAGAGATGGAAGGGAAAATTTCTCAGATCGAAGAGGAAATTAAAAAACTCAATCTGTCTTTGGAAAGCCCAGAAATGGCGCAAAATCCCCAAAAACTCTCAGAAGTTTGCAAAGAAATCGGTTTTCGGGAAACGAAAGTCGAACAACTCTACATCCGTTGGGACGAACTCGAGAAAAAACTTAAAGGGCTGCCATGAAGAAAAACATAGGGAATAAAGATCGCCTCATCCGGTTGGGCTTGGCGTTCGCGCTCCTCTTTTTTGCTTATTTTGCAAAAAGCTGGATCGTTTTAGCCGCATCCCTTTTCGTCTTCTACGAAGCATTTGCGGGCTGGTGCCTTTTTTATCAAATTCTTGGAAAAAGCACCTGCCCGATTAAAAAAAATCACCACTGATCGTCTTTTTCATATCCCAATGCAATCAAGGCGCTGCCGAGCTTGGCTTTGAATGCAACCTTATGCTCATCATTGAATGCGGTCCGCCAAGATCCAATCTTCCCCTGATAAAACGTGCTTCGGTAATGCTTAAAGCCCTCTTTTCCAAAAGGGTTCACTTCATTCCCGTAAAGCTGGGAAGCCACGACCGCAAGATCCACCTGAGACACGGGAATCCGGAGAAATTGAGCGATTTTTTCTAACTCAGCAAGCTGAGCCTCCTGAGTTCCTCCTCCCATAACCCCAACGAAATCTTCGTATCGACAAACGAGATTTCGAGGATCCGAAACCATCTTTACCGCCTGTTCGGCCACTTTAGAAACGGAAACTTGCAAGGAGTTAGGGGCTTTTTTCGCCACCTCTTCGACATCGTATTCGTAATTGATAATGAAGAGGAGCTTCTCATCGTAAGAAAAGCTGAGGAATTGAAGTCTCTCTTCCTCCGTCATCCCCGGCCAAGGAGCTTTTTCAATTTGCGGAATGATCGAAACACAAACATCCCTCAAGTCTCGGATATTGACGATTTTTTGCAACTGAGGGAGCTGGGCATAGTCCCTCTCTAATTGAGGGGAAAGACAAAGATGGGTATAGAGAAACCCGTCTTGCGGCGGGATGCAGTAAAAGGAGGGAAAACGGGTATGCCAAACCGAGATTCCGCCCGTCAGTAAATGGATCGCTTTGATCAACATGTGAGATCCCGATTTCGGGATCGTGATTAAGGCGCAGGGAGCAATTCCATTCCCCTCGAATTCAAACCCGGAAACAGGAGAGTGGGAAAGGAGAAAGAAGCTGGCTAAAAAAACCGAAATTCCTTTTTTAAATTTCATTTTTCAGCTCCAAATAAGGAAAATTACACGGTTTTCCATGATATTCATTATCTTGTTCCTTCTTGACCCAGCTCATATTCCAATAATGGATTCCCAAAGTTTCTAAAAAGATTGGAAACGAACAGGGCGAATCGGGATTGAATTTTTCAATGTCGATCGCTGAAAAGGGATAAAAGAATGTCGTCGGGAAATACATGTTCCTGTACCTATCCATTCTATTTTCAACATACTCGCAAATGATGCGCGTTAAGTAGCCGGGGCCGGTGGTCCCGATCGGTCCTGCATGGCGCCGGTAAGCCAGAAAATTCGCTCTCATGTTTTCGACAAGGTCTTTGATCAACGGATGACCGGGAATCGCTCCAATCAGCGCATTGCACATTTTGAACATATTGAATTTGCCGATGAACCCGTGCTCCAAAGGCTCGAAACCAACATAAAAATCGAACCCTTTGTGAAGTTTTTCAAAACACTCAGGCCGGATGCATTCGAAATCGGTATCGACATAAACGCCGCCGTATTTGAATAGAATTTCTAAACGGAGGATATCCGATTTTTCACCCCAATTCTCTGAAAGTTCGAATAAATCGCGGTTTTGCATCGGGAAATTGCGCACTTCCTCATCGGTCCAGAGCATGTATTTCCATCCTCTGATTTCCATCCAGCTCTCCATCCAAGCCCGATATTTTTCAGGGACTTTGCTGCCCAGCCAAATTTGATGGACGATCGGAGGAATCCGATAGCAAGAAGACTCTTCGTTTTGGAATTCATGAATGTTATTTCGATAATTCTCTTCAAAAATTTTGACAAACTTTGAATTCGCAGAATCGTAAAGCGCCTGCCGTTCCGCATAGGCCGCCCGGTCGCTTGTCTCTCGCAGCATCGAGGTTTTGAAATCAGGAAAAAGCAAATCTTGCGAATGGCCCGTTGCTCCAAACGAAAACAAACAAACCAAACAGAAAGCAAAAATTCGATCTTTTAATACGTTCATCTCATTCCTTTTTTTTAAAAAAAACGAAGCGATTATAGATTAAAATTTTTTGATGTCAATTAAGATTTTCTGGTAGAGACCGGGAAAAATTAAAGAGAACGTGCTGCACTGCAGCCGCCAAAAAACCTGACTGAAAGGCAACGCAATTTGCAATCCCGCGGAAAACGCCCCCGGAAAGAACCTTGTAAGTCCATTCCCGACTTAAAACAGGCAGACGAAGCGCTGCCTTTTTTTTGGGACAAACCCCAATTAACCCACAAACCGCGCTATCTCCGGCGATCAAGAGAGGGGTAGAAACAGAACCAGGGGTCCAATTAAGCATCTCTCGAAACGCAGCCCAAAGAGCCCCTATTTTCGCGGCGCTCGAAAATCCAACGGGCTTTTCTTCTACAGAAACAATGCTTCTTGCGGCTGATTCGCCCAGGGCCCAAGAAACGGGAAAACGAAAAAGCGCTCCCCAACCTGCCCGAATCTGTAAAATCCCGCCGTAAATCCCCTCTTCCAATATAGCATTAACAGCTCCTGCTAAAAGGGGTTCTCCCCGTTTTTCAAAAGAAGGAAGAAAAAACCGTCTTAAACAGCGATCAGCGAGGTTAGCCATGGCAAATCCTTGCAAGCCTTTCACGAGAGACCCTCCATACTCGCATTGAGGGATAAAAAAAGAGGCCACGGCGAGGGCCGAAACAGCAAGGTCGAAACGATCGGAGGTCCAAAAGGTCCAAGGCGCGATCCTTCTCTTATTCCAGTCGTTCAACCGATCGCACAGCTCTTGAAAAGCTGCGATTTTCCCCTCATTTTCAACACTCTTCTCAAAAGCGAAATCGATTTGCTTGAACCGCCTCTTGAACTCAGGTTCATTCAACAAATCAGCAAACGCCAGGGCTTCTTTTCCCCAAAAATTTTTCAGGACAATCCCATCATGGCCCTTTTGCAAAGCATCCCGAAGCGCCTCTCTCAAATGGAGAGCGGATGCTTCAATCACTTTCGATTTCGCACAGTTTTCCTGCATTTTCTGCAAAACATCGGCTGGATTTTCCAAGCAGAGAGAAAAACGCGTTTCATAGAAGGAGATTGTTGTTTTCTGGACATTCGAGGAAGCGCTTGACTGAAGAATTTGCAGCCCGTCCGCAGGCAGCCCCATTGAACGACTTCCCACTGCATTTACGCCCATTCGCATCATCCCCTAAATTTGACCCTTAATTTTAAAGGTCTATATTAATAAAATTCAAAGTTCTTCAAGGTCCAGCCGCAGCTGCCTCCATTTTTTTTCAGATAACTCAGCGCCAATCATTTCGACAATTGCAGCGCCAAGCAAATTCCCAAAAAGCCCGCAATTTTCCAAACTTTTTCCTTGCAGCAACCCGAAGATAAAGCCGCTTGCAAAGAGATCTCCCGCTCCCGTCGCATCGACTTTTTTCGCTTTTTGACCAGGCACGGCCAAAAGCTTTCCCCCATGCGCGATTAAACACCCTTTTGCTTCCCGCGTCATTACGACGAGAGGACATTTTTTCTGCAAAATCAAACACCCCTCTTCCCCAGGCAGCCCAGTCAATTCTTTCATCTCCTCTTCGTTGCCAAAAACAACATCGGCATGAGTTTCCAAAAACCCGAGGATTTTTTGCCTCTGTTCCTGAACAACCTCGACATTGCCTAAATTAAAAGAGACTTTTCCTGAGCTTAATTCCATCGCTTTTTCTAAATCGTTCCCGATCTCGAATTGAAACGCATCGATATGAATCCAATCGATTCCTTCAAACTGTTCTTTTTTAAACTCTATCTGCGGCTCTTCCTGTTTCGGATACAAGATCCTCTTTTCTCCCGTTGGGCCAATCAGGCAAATCAATTGAATGGTTTGGAATCCAGGAATGATACCCACTTCTGACCGGATGCCCAATTCTTTCAAATTATCGAGAAAGAACAAGCCGGCCGGATCTTCTCCAACGCAGCTTAAAAAAGAGCAAGGAAGCCCTAAATGCGCAAGCCCGCGGACCGTATTCGCAGCACAGCCCCCAGGGAGAGTTTTTTCTCCCAAATCAAGCATTAGCTCAAAAATATCCGGATCGACATGCCTAGACTCAGGCAAAGCATAAATTTCAAACGCTTCTTGATCTACCTTGATGAACACATCGACATGAGCCGATCCGATCCCTAAAACACGCGGACTTTTCATTGTAGCAATCTATACCTCTTGAACCTATCCAAATAAAATTTTTCGTCGAGTTTTTGGATTATTTTGGCCGATTTTCGATTCAAAATCGGAGGGCCATATCCTTTGTTGATATTGTCCCTCCGATTTTGAATCGAAAA
>Ga0075362_10000005_pt1 | contig 133842 bp, 126 predicted proteins | sample EndMetdeltDD1762_FD_71397 | JGI IMG/M metagenome (GOLD analysis project Ga0075362, IMG submission 71397) | Populus endosphere microbial communities from Tennessee, USA - Endosphere MetaG P. deltoides DD176-2 | ecosystem: Host-associated > Plants > Roots > Endosphere | place: USA: Tennessee...
AATTCCCATAAACCCAAACCCTCCCCCCCTCTCCGCGGACCGATTCGGAAATCAAACGCATTTTATCAGCTCCCGGAACCGCCGTGGGGTGAATTTGGATGAACTCTCCGTTGGCGTATTTCATCCCTTGCATAAAGAGCCGCCCGTTGGCAGCCCCTGTACAAAATGTCGAATTGGTCGATTGCTTATAAATCAGCCCCAATCCCCCGGTCGCAATAACGACGGCGTCGGCTTTTAAAACTTGCAGGTTTAGATTGAACAGGTCATGCATCACGATCCCGCAAGCGCGCCCGTTCGGATCGAGTATGAGGCGTAAAAATTCGTGATTTTCAAATTTTTCGACATCTCCCTTAGCCTCAAACCGCCGTACCTGCTCATCTAATGAATAAAGGAGCTGCTGTCCTGTTGAAGCGCCGCAAAAGGCAGTTCGATGGTACAAAGTTCCGCCAAACCTGCGAAAATCGACATGTCCTTCTGCAGTCCGGTTAAATGGACATCCCATCCGTTCCATCAAACGCAAAATCCCAGGCCCCGCTAAGCACATTTCAAGAACGGGAGGCTGGTTTGCTAAAAAATCGCCCCCCTTGATCGTGTCGTAAGCATGGATCAGGGGAGAATCATCTTCCCCTTTCAAGTTAATCGCGATGTTGATGCCCCCTTGGGCGCAAACGGAATGGGATCTGCGCACCTTCGTGACAGACACGAGCTTGACCCGACAGCCTTTTTCAGCCAGTTTCATTGCCGTAGACAACCCAGCGAGCCCTCCTCCGACGACGATCACTTCTTTTTTTCTTTTTTCCGCCATTTTGTCCTAATTTCGCAGGTTGATCCAATAACTGCCCCAAATCGAGGCGAGGCCTAAAAAGCATAAGAAGAGAATTCCGAACCATCCAACAGGAAGCATCGCTTTTTGAGATCGATAAGAGAGGATAGCCCCCCAAGTAATCAGCGCCGTCCAAAAACCGTTAAAAGCATGGAACGCCGCAGCGATTACAAAAATCGAATAGAGAACTGCCGTCAGAGGACTTTTAAACGCATCGCGAATCATGAAAAGCATCGCCTTTCCCGGTGACGGCGCGGCAACCACAACCTGGTTTTCCTTCAAACGATAGGAGGAGAGCTTCTCGGCCCAATTCTGGGACTCGGCCTGCTTTTGAGCCCGGTCCATGACGCTTTCAGTTTGTGGATCGTATTCCGTCTCTTTTTGAACCAAAGGAATTTGATTCGAAGAGGACCCGCTCTGTAAAGCGGTGATTTGTTCCGGTCCATAAAGCGTTACCCCAACACGAGGGGCCAGCGTGTAAAGCCCCTCGTCGAATCCGACCACTGTGAGGTATTGCTGTTGATGATCGAATGTCACCTGCTTCGGATAGTTCAAAAAACGCATTTGCACCACGTGTGCCACGATCCCGAATAATAAAATCCAAGAAGTGGCCCGCTGCCAAGTAAACGCCCGATTGCGCCGATAGGGAAGAGCGGGGGAATGGCCATCCACTTTGAAAGAATTTGTCTTTGCAGTCAGGGCCCGTTTCACGCCCCAAATCCCATGAATCGCTAAAGGAACGCCGATGAATAAAATCTCAATTGCCTGCAAATAAGGGAGGCTCTCCAAAAGATTGACTAAACGGACGAATCCGATTCCGTCATCGCCAATCCAAAGAGCCGCTTGGGAATTCACAATCAGGTGTTCGATGAGATAGACAATCAGCCACAAGCCCATCAAAGAGTGGACTCTCCGCCAAATAAATGTGCTTGAGGTCGAGGAAGAGGAGGCTGCTGCCGTCATTACGATCATCCGGGTAAGTGATTTTTTTACTCTTTTCAAGCCAATTTGACAAGAGGAGATATGCTTCTTCCACCTCAAGGGCCTCTGATCTAGCCAGGGACAGGATGGACACGATGAACGGATGAAGAGGATGAAAAATAGGAAGGAAAGTGAAAAGAAAGAAAATGACGTGTTAAGATCTGATCTTCAATCAATAAAACTGGTACTCCCATGACTTTCGTTAATTCTGATTACTTACTTTACTCCCGATTTGGCAACCTTGAAAGGGTACAACAATGCCTAGAACGAGGAGCAAATCCTGAAGCAACAGTGAATAAACAAACAGCCCTTCACCTAGCGTGTTTGGCACAAGCAAAACCTCTCATCCAATTTCTAATTAAAACTTGTCCAAAACTAGTAAATATTGAAGATGCACTCAAGAGAACCCCTCTTGCCTACCTTTTCGGCATTGGGTCTTATAGTTGCCCCGTTAAAAAGGCTGATCCGGATATTTATGAACTTTTCGCTCAAGCAAAAGCTGATATCGCTCATAAGGATCCTTGCGATGAAACCATTCTTCATTATTGCGCTCGTGCTGAAGAAAATAACGAATTATTGCCTCGCATCTTACAATGTTTAGACGAGCGTGTTTCAGAGTCCGTAAAAGGCGTCCTGGGGGAACCGCTAGGAGGTCCGTCATTTGCGATAGAAAGAACCAAAAAACACGAATTATTAAACACTCAGTCATCAGCTAGTATTTGTACACCTCTTGAAGAGGCTATAAGATGTGATAATATAAAAGCCGTTAAATTATTTAGCGAGGATACAGATTTATCTTTAGAGGGCGTCTGTGGAAAAAGTTTAAAAGAGGAATTAGATGAATTTAACCGTAAACATGCAGCCAAACCCTCTGATCTAGAACAAAAAGAAGATCAGTACTGAAAGAGTTTTGCGCTATTTTCCGCGGTGGCTTTAGCAACCGCTTCTAAAGAAACATCTTTGATTTTTGCAATGCAGGCTGCCGTTTCGGAAATGTAGGCCGGTTCGTTTTGCTGTCCTCTTTTTGTTTGCGGGGCGAGATAGGGTGTATCGGTTTCAATGAGCAGTTGGGAAAGAGGAACGATCCGCGCCACTTCGCGAAGCGCTTCGCTTTTTTTAAATGTGACAATTCCGCTCAAGGAAAGATACCAGCCCCGCTCAAGGACTTTTTCCGCCTCCTCCAAAGTGCCAGTAAAGCAATGAAGGATCGCGGGAGCATCTGCTTTGTATTCGGCATCGGTTATTTCAAACAGGTCGGCAAACGCTTCGCGGCAGTGAAAGATGACTGGAAGCTGACATTCTAAGGCGAGATGGAGATAGCGCTTTAAGAACTGTTTTTGCAACGCGCGGTTCGAATGTTCATAGTGATAATCGAGTCCGGTCTCTCCGATCGCAGCGAGTTTTTTAGAGCGGGCCGCTTCAGCAAAAACGGGGAAAGCGGTTTCGCCCTCTGTTTCCACATCGTGGGGAGTTGTCGCTCCCGAATTCCGGATGTGAGGGTATTTTTCCTCGAGGAGAAGTCCCTGTTCCAAACTTTCGACATCCGTGCAAATATTTAAAATCCGTTTCACTTGGGCAAGTTTCGCACGAACCATCACTCCTTCGATGAGAGGCAAAACGGAGGGAGAGCTAAGGTGGGCGTGGGAATCGAAAAAATCCATTTAAATCAGCTCCAATTCTTTTTTAAATAAATCGCGATCGTCGATTTTCAAACAAGTTCCTTTGGCAGAACCGCAAGAAAAATCCACTGAAAAAGGATCAAAAAAGGGAGAGGGAATTTCCTCGAATTCGAGCGGAATTTCGAGAATGTTCTCTGTTTTTCCATTGAACGCCTCTTCGATCAGAGAGGGCCAATCGGCATCGTGCCGATGTCCCCAGGAAGCGGCTTTTCGATAACATTCCTCTTTCGTCCGGACCCAGCTATAGTGGTGGACCATCGGCGAGCCTCGGACTCCTAAGATTTCTTCGCGTTTCGGACCCGGATGGGTAAGATAGGCGCCGATTCGCTCCAACCCGTTGAGAAGAGTCAGCGGGGCAAGCGTCTCTTTTTTCACAAAGAGGGGGAGATTGACTGCTTTTTTCGCTTGTAAATTGGGTTTGACCGCGTACAGGTAAGCGGCGAGACGAACGGCATCATGGGCGAGGTGAGCGCCGCTATCGAGCCAGGCCAAAAATTCAGCTCCCTCGAGAATCTCATCGCTGTCGAGAAAAAGAACTCTCTCGATTTGCGGATGGAGATAATGCAGTCCTACATAACGGGTCGTTGCCGCCCAATAGATAGCCCAGTCTTTATCATCGGGGGCCATCGAATGGTAGCGGCTATAAAGGCGGTCTTGCAAATAGCGGAATTCGATAAATTGGCAATCGGGATGTTTGCTGTAGGTCCACTCGAGCCATTGCCGGTTTTCCGGCTGGCCGTCAAAAAAATGATCGCAGACCGCGATGACGATCTGGCTGGAAAATTTCCTTGCCTCTTCAATGCACTTGCCGATGAAACGGAAATCGTTTGTGCAGTAGCTGATCACGGTTCCTATCGAATGCATCACTTCCTTGACTTCTTTCTTCTATTAGACTATTCCTTCTAGGAAATTCATTGCAAAAGATATGCTTGCCTCTGGAAACCCTTTCATCACCGCTTATTTCCAATCCGATTGGTTTGGAAAAGGAATTTTTTGGGGACTTTTCATCCTCTCGGCTGCTTGCTGGACGGTTTTGATTCACAAGGGCTGGATTTTTTACCATGTGCGCAGACTCTCAAAAGAGCTGGCTTCTCAATTTTCTGAAAAAGACCCTTTGAACCTTCCTTTCACCCCCGTTTCGAAAAGACAACTCGTCGACGTGCCTCATCCCTTTTTTGAAATTTACAAAGCGCTCAAGCAAAAAACGCTTCAAATCATCGGCAGGAACCATTTTTTCTCTCCCGACGCCGCCTCTCCTGTTTTCCTTTCCGAAGCGGATTTAGGGTTGATCCAGACCCATGCCGAAATGCAGCTTGCCACTCAGACAAAACGGCTGGAAAAAAACCTGTTCGTGCTTTCCACCGTTGTGACCTTGGGCCCGTTTTTGGGTCTTTTGGGCACGGTTTGGGGGATTTTGCTGACCTTTTCGGAACTCAACTCCCACGGAGCCGTCTCTTCAGGAAATCATGCGATGCTGGCAGGGCTTTCTATGGCCCTTGCAACGACCGTCATTGGATTGGTGGTTGCCATCCCCGCTTTGGTCGGATACAATTATTTTAGAAACGCCGGACGCGAATATCGGCGCGAGATGGAGGATTTTTCCCATCTGCTTTTGACAGCCGTTGAACTCCAATACCGCAAGCCGGACGATGCGCAGAAGATCCCGACCCTACAATGATGACGATTCCCCTGAAGAGCCGCTGATCAATCTAACTCCGTTGATCGATGTCGTCTTCGTCGTTCTCATTACGTTTATGCTGGTTGCTCCCGCGCTCGATATCGACCCCATTGTTTTGGCCTACGGCAGCTCCGCTAAAAAAGAGGAAACAGTCTTTCAAAACAGCCCTCTTGCCATTTCTGTCCAAGCAGACAATTCCATTTGGTTTAGAAACAAAAAAGTCTCGCTTTCCGAGCTAGAGGCCTCACTCAAACAAGAAAGAAAAAAACAACCCCGCGCGATTCCTCAGGTCCTCCATGACTACCGAGCTCAATTCGGAACCTACCAAGCTGTAAAAAACACCCTGGAATCTGCTGGATTCGAACAGATGGATGTGATCTTAAAACCGAATTGAGCAGCCTCCATGTGGAAACGATTTCTCTCCCTTTCCCGCATCCAGCAGATCGCCGCGCTTGTTTGCATCGCCCATTTAAGCGTTGTGCTCGCCCTCTCGATCCACCATCTCGCAACGCGACAGCTCCGTCCGTCGAAACCAATCACCGTCCGGACCCTCGCCGCCTCTCCTTCCTTATCCGCTCCCAAAGCCCAAGTTTCCACTCCTAAGAAAGAGGAACCTAAAAAAGAGATCGCTTCTAAAAAGGAAGCGCAGAAAAAATCTCCAGAAATAAAAGCCCCTCCTCCTAAACTGCCATCCACGAAAGAAAAAACGATCGCAAAAAAACCAGCGCCGAAAAAAGAGGCGGCTGTTGAATCGCAGCAAGCTTTGGCAAATCTGGCTGAAAGTTTGCAAACTCTTTCTTCTCAAACAGAAAAAAATTCCTCCCGCCCCTCTCTCGACTTGCCTCCTGTTTTAGCGAAAAGGGGACCGAACAAGGAGACAAAAATCGCAGAAGAGCTCGATTCCAACCCTTCTTATGAGCAATTTTTAATCGCCTATTTGCAAAGCGCTCTCGAACTGCCCGAATATGGAGATGTGAAAATTGAAATCCAGATCGATCGATTCGGAAATCCGCTGCATTGTGCAGTTTTAGAATCCAGGAGCGCGAAAAACGAGGAATTCCTCAAAAAGCGATTGCCTGAGCTCTCCTTTCCGTGCTTTAATGATTTCGGAATCACGGATCTAACATTAACATTTACCCTCGCCTTTCGAAATGTGGAAGTTCATTAGAATTTATAGTTTGGTTTTGCTCCCTTTGTTGATTGGAGCGCGCCCGCCCGCCGAATTAGAAGTTCGTTTGGAGACCCGCGCCTCTCTGAAACCAGTCTACTTAAGTCGGCTCTATACGGATTCTGCCGTCACCGATTGGCGCTATTTCGACGAATTGCGAAGCGTCCTCGAATTCGATCTGAACACTTCCGGCTTTTGCTCCATCGCATCCCGTTCGGACGAGCTGGAAAGCGCATTCCAATTTCCGGATGTCCGCTCCGATTTCAACCTTGCGGTTTGGAAAAAAGAGAAAATTCCCTATGCGGTCGCGATCCAATCTTTTAAAAACCGCTTTCAAACAACCGTATTCAACACAGAAAAAGGGACATCGAAAAAATATCCCGACTTTCTCATTACGGGAAGGCTAGAACAAGATCGGAAGCAAATCCACCTTCTCTTCGATACGATTCAAAAAGACCTTTTTGGAGTGGAGGGGATTGCCTCGCTTCGCCTGCTGTTTGCCCATCGGACGAAAAATGAAGACAAGGGGATGGAATGGCTCTCGGAAATTTGGGTTTCCGACTTCGATGGGGCCAACGCCAGGCAATTGACCCGGGAAAAAAGCTACTGTTTGTCTCCCGGATTTTTTCCGAAAACGGCAGAGCAGTCCGACCCTGAATTTTTTTATGTTTCCGAAAAAGCGGGCCAAGCAAAAATATACCGCTCTTCGCTCTCTAAACCCGGGTCAGAACCGATCGTTGATCTCCGTGGAAACCAAGCATTGCCCTCCCTAACAGCAAAGGGAAATCAAATGGCGTTCATCACCGACGTCGCAGGAAGGCCTGACCTGTTCGTGCAAAATTTCGATCCCAAGGGGAAAATAGCCGGCAAGGCCCGCCAGCTTTTTTCTTCTTCCCGGGCAACGCAAGCCTCTCCGACCTATAGTCCAGACGGAAAAAAAATCGCCTTCGTATCGGACAAAGATGGACCGCCGCGCGTTTACGTCATGGCCGTGTCAGGCCCTAAGGATACCCAGAGAGCCTCGCCTCGCCTATTGACCAAAAAAAACAGAGAGAACACCTCGCCTTGTTGGTCGCCCGATGGGACAAAGCTCGCTTATAGCTCAAAAGTCGAAGGAGTTCGGCAAATCTGGGTTTATGATTTCGCCACCGAAGAAGAAGTTCAAATCACGACAGGACCGGAAAACAAGGAAAATCCATCCTGGGCCCCTGATAGTTTCCACCTCGTTTACAATTCAGAGAGCAACGATGTTTCGGAACTTTATCTAATCCATTTGAATCGGGGAGATCCGATCCAAATTACCAAAGGGCCCGGTCAAAAGCGATTCGCCTCTTGGGAACCTAGATAAAAGAACGCTATTTCAAACCTTTGTGTAATTTCTAGTTAAGAAAACAGAGAAACGCTCAGGATGCCCCAAGCCTATTTTTTTCCATCAGCGGAGACGCCGCGAAACGCAGCGGGGGAGATCGGCGCGGAGAACGCGGAGGTTTTTTCGCGGCGAAAAAACAGAAGGAATGGGAAGATTTTCCGCGTTTCGCGGGAGCATCAAAGCGTTCTTCGCCTCTTGCGAAAAACGCTTTAATTTTTGCCGCGTCCAGTCCGCACCCCGAAAACTCCTCTGTCTTTCTCCGCGCTTCGCGGCCTCTGCGTCCTCCCTCCTATCTCCTTCGCTGCGTTTCGCGGCGTCTCCGCTGATGGAAAAAAATAGGCTTGGGGCATCCAGGGCTTTTCTCTGTTTTCTTAACTTGAGGTAAAAGGCACCGCTCGAATTTCAACGACAGTCTTTTAAATTGAATCTTTTCAAAGAATTGTCCTTTAAGATAAATTGAATCTGAAGCTTTGAGGGAAATCATGTCTCGTGTCATTCATCTTTTTGTCGCTGCTGTTCTTGTTTCTACTGCAAGTTGCAATCGCAATAGCAACGAGGGCTGGGAAAATGTGAAGACGGCAGGGCGCTACATGCAAAGAGGCGTCGATGCTTTGTGGGGAAAAGATTACGAATCGCGCATGCTCACCTCCGACGAAGAATTTCTCGGACCTTACGATGAAGATTTCATTCCTCTCAGCGATTCCGACCTGAAAAATTCCTTCGCTGCGACAGATGCAGCGCTCCCTCAGCCGAAAGGAGTTCCGGGGCAAAGAGGAATTCCTAGCCTCAATGATTTTTACGAAGCTCCTGATGCATTGAAAGGCCTTTTCCACTCACTCCACTATGAAACGGACGACCATATCGTGCGGGATCGAGCTGAGATCGCCGCATTGATGGAATTGGCTGCCTATCTCAAAAAAAATCCGAATGTTTTCCTCGTCGTCGAAGGACACACAGATGAGCGGGCGTCCGCAAGCTACAACATGGCATTGGGGATGCGCCGAGCGAATTATGTCCGCTCCCTTCTCGTCAAATACGGCGTCGACCTCAACCGGATTTACACTCTTTCCAAGGGCAAAGAACAACCCGCTGCATTAGGACATAATGCCGATGATTGGAAACTCAATCGCCGTTCGGAATTTAAAATTTATCAAAAACAATGACCGCAATCGTCCGTTTCTTTTCCCTGTGCGCGATCCTTGTCTTGATGGGGGTTGGCTGCTCGCCGCTCCGTTCCTCGTCAAATGATGAAAAACACCAATTGGAGCTAACGCTCCACGAGGTGCAAACCAATTTGGACGACATTCGGCACGATGTAAATTGCTACCAAACCGAAATCCAAATTTTGGATGCGAGGATCAAGCACTATGAAAATGCCCTCACGTCCCTCAAGCAGCAGGATCTTGAAAAACAGCAAGCGAAAATCGACCTATTGACACAGCAGCTCCATTCGCTAGAAAAAAAGGGCGCTTCCTTAGAAAAAACTCAAGCGCGGGACACCGCCGAATTAGACCGCCTTTTGTCCCATGCCAATGAAACAGCCGCAGCGCTGTCCCAATTCAAAAGCCGGATCCAGGAAATTGAGAGCGATGTTGTCTCCCAAAACCGCCGCTTTGAAGAATTAGCTAAATTCACCAAGCTCAAGGGCAGTGATTCGATCGCAAAAGGTCTTGGAGTTGAGCGCTTTAAAATTTATAAAGTCCGTCCCGGCGATTCTCTTGAGAAAATCGCGCGCGATCATAAAACCGCGGTTGAAAAAATCAAAAAAAACAACCAACTCGATTGCGATTTAATCGTTGTCGGGCAAGAGCTCAAAATCCCTATTGATTGATGAATCTTCCCCAAAACGATGCCGATCGGCCGATCGGGTTATTCGATTCAGGTTTTGGCGGCTTGACTGTAATGCGGGAGGTCGTTCGGCTTCTCCCCCAGGAAAACCTCGTCTACCTTGGCGACACAGCGCGTCTCCCCTACGGCAATAAATCCCCAGAAACCGTTTTGCGATACGCTCTCGAAAACGCCTCTTTCCTTTTGGAAAAGAAAATCAAATTATTGATGATCCCCTGCCACACGGCCTGTTCCCATGCATTGGATATTTTGGAAGAAAAATTAGAAATTCCCGTCATTGGCGTGATTCAACCGGGCTTTCATCTTTTAGCAAAAGCTACACAAACAAACCGGGTAGCGATTTTAGGAACTGCGAGCACGATGGGTTCAGGCATTTACCAGACATTGATGCGCCAATTTTATCCTTCCATCGAAATCCATCCCATCGCATGCCCTCTTTTTGTACCTCTCGTTGAGGAAGGATTCTACGACCACCCCTCGGCTGCCCTGATCGCCGAAACTTATCTGAGGCCGCTCCAAAAAAAAGGGATCGACGCCGCGCTCCTCGCCTGCACCCATTACCCTCTTTTAAAACCTCTCCTTCAAAAAATCTTGGGTCCAGACATAAAATTGATCGAACCGGCGATTCTATGCGCGAAACAAGCTCGGGATTATTTAGCCAGCCACGCTCTTCTCAATCTTCAAAAAGCCGCTCCCCGTTATGAATTTTACGCAAGCGATGATCCAGAAAAATTTGCGCGCCTTGGAAAGATTTTTTTTGAAACTGACATTGAGAGGGTTGAAAGAAAAATTTGGGTTGAAAAAAAATAAGAAAGCATGAAATATTTTTAAACGATACGGGCATTCCTAACGAGGTAAATGAATGAGTCAGAAAAAACGCATCCTCTTGATTGAAGATGAGGAAGACATCGCAGCGTTGATCAAACTTCAAGCTGAACTTTCCGGCTATAAATTGCATGTGGAAGTCGACGGGATCAACGGATACCGCGCCATCGAAAGGGAAAAACCCGATCTCGTGATTCTCGACATCATGCTCCCCGGAGAAAACGGCCTCGATGTTTGCCGAAAAATGAAAAGCAATTCCGAGCTGAAAAATATTCCCGTGATCATCCTTTCCGCGAAAGGGGAAGAGCTTGACGTCGTACTCGGACTCGAACTGGGCGCAGACGATTACGTTCACAAGCCCTTTTCCCCAAAGGTCCTTTTTTCCCGGATCAAAGCGATCCTCCGCCGCGGAAAAGAGCCTGAAAAATCGGCTAAAAATGTAAAATTCGACGATTTTATCTTGGAAATCGACCGTTATGTCCTTCGCAAAGGGGACAAATCGATTCCTCTGACCCTCTCCGAGTTTGGGATCCTCCGCCGGCTTGTCTCCAATCGAGGGAAAGTTCTGACCCGGAACCAGCTTCTCGACGACATCAATAATGACGACGCGTTCATCGTCGACCGGAACATCGACGTCCACATCGCCTCGCTCCGGAAAAAGCTCGGACCCACTTTCGATTGGATTGAGACGGTCCGCGGCGTAGGGTATCGTTTCCGCGAAGAATCGAGCCTGGTTGAAAAGTAATTTTTGATGGATGCGGCAAAATAGCCGCCGCATCAAAAATCTCCTATTTTTTTTCTTCTGTTTCCAATGGACTTTAATCAAAATTCGAGATAATTCAGGAATTATAGTTTGACACTGAGGAAAGCATGCATCGATTCGCTTCGATCTTATTTGGTTTGTTTGTCTTAATTCTGGGAAGCTGCTCGACGAATACAGGGACAGGCGTCATTGCGGGAGGAACTCTAGGGGCTGGAGTCGGCGGGATCGCGGGCGGAGGCCAGGGAGCCCTGATTGGAGGGGCCGCAGGAGCCATCGCAGGCGGTTTGATCGGAGCTGCTTTAGACGAACAGGACCGCAAAGTCATGGAAAGAACGAGTCCCCGCACAGTCGACCGGATGGACCGCGGAGAACCTCTAACCATCAACGATGTGATTAAGTTGAGCCAAGGCGGGGTTAGCGATGACACGATGATCAATTACATGCGCGATACGGGCAGCGCATACAATCTGACCCAAGCGCAGATCCGCCGCCTCAGAGACGCTGCCGTAAGCCAGCGGGTGATCGACTACATGATGGTTACAGGGAACGGCCAAGCTTGAAAAAGAAGCTCTCCGAAGAAGTTCTCAAGGCCGCAACAAACCCCTCAAAAAGTTTGTTGCAAAAAAAAAGAAAAGACTCTACACGGTATGATTCTAACGATTTTTCCAAACGAGAAAATGCTCTTATGTCCACGGTGCTCGATAACGATACGGCTTTTGATGAAGTGTTCTTTCAGAACAATCTCCCTCAATATTACCGCGGGGTAATTAAGGAATTTAGACGAATTACCCATTCGTTTGTCTCTTTCAACCTGCTTTTTTTAGCCTTATTCGGAGTCGAGTTAGTTTTATTTTTCTTGTTTCTCCCTTTTTTAAGCAGGTCGTCTGTTTTAGCCTTTGCTTTAGGCGGGATGTTCCTAACCTGCTTTTCTTATTTCGTTCTTCTTTTCTATTTTCAGGCTAAGAAACCGGAACAGCTTCAAAATCTTAAAAATCAGTTCATTCAGTCTTGCCGTCAAGTTTTGTCCATGCCCGCAGGAGAAGCGCAACACCACCTTTCTTTAGCCGCTGCGCTTTCAAAACTGGCTGTTTATTTAAATGATTTCGAATGGAATTTTTACAAAATCAGGTTTCAATTTTTGACCCCGGCCATCTCCCGTTTTTCAGCCTACTGCTACGGGGAGGATGTTTTTAAAATGAAAATCCTTCTTCTCCAAGGAGCTGTCGAAGAACATTTAAAACAAATTTTACTCACTCCGACGGATCTCGAGGTTCACGCTTCTTTAGCTAACACTTACGTCACTTTGTCGAAAATTTACCGGATGGCGATCGAAGAACCGGGCCGGCAAAGAAAAAACCATCCCTTCTACGAGGAAAAATTCCGCGCAGCCGCTCAACTGGCCATTGAAGAGTTCCGGATCTTGAGCCAGTACGCTCCGAACGACCCTTGGGTTCATGAACAATTAGCTGTGGGCTACCATGATCTCAATCTTCCCGAGGAAGAGGTCCGCGAGGTTGAAACTCTCCTCAAACTCCGTTCCCAAGATAAAGAGATCCTATTTCGGCTCGGAATTCTTTATTTTAAACAGGGCCAGAACGCCAAAGGGCTCCAAATTTATGAGGAGCTGAAAAAAGCGAACTACAAAAAAGCGGAAGATCTCATCGCCTCTTACGGCAGTTTCCAAGCCACCGCCCGCCCCTGATCCTCTCCTGGATCCTCTCCTGATTTTCCCTGCCGAACTGGACTTTTCGGGGGATTTTTAATTTTTTTAGGCTTTTTGTTTCTTTTACAAAAAAACCTCTTTCGATAAAAACCGCTAGAAACTTAATCTTTAGAGCCTAAACTAAAGAACAGATGCTACGGACACAAAGGCGCTCTCTTTTCACTCTTTATCTGGCCTACTTCGCTGATTATTTTAGCTGGGGAGCCGCTATCGCATTTCTCGCCGTTTACATCACAACGGATAAAAGTCCATTCGGAACTCTTCCCCTCAACCCTCAATTCGCCCTAGGCATCGCCTTTGCCGCCTTTCCGATTGGAGAGGTGATCGGCTCCCCCATCCTCGGAGATCTTTCCGATTGGATCGGAAGAAAGAAAGTCTTGATTTGGGGCCTTTGGGGATCGGTCTTTACGATGGGCCTTTGCGCAGTTTCGCTCTGGATCGGCAGCTTCCTCCTTTTTCTCATCAGCCAGTTGCTTGTCGGATTTTTTGCCGGGAAGCAAGCGATGGCCCAAGCGGCAATCGTTGAAATCCAGGCCGGCTCTAAAGGGCAAAAACTCGCTTTCCTCTCTGTGCTTGGCGGCGCCGCTTGGATTCTAGGCCCTCTCTTGGGAGGATTTTTAATGATGGAACCGTTCGTCTCTTACGGAGGGTTCATCTGGCCCAGCCTTCTCGCTTGCGCCGCCTTCGGACTCTCCCTGCTCTTAACCCATCTCTTTTTTACCGATGCGTACCACCCGACCCAAACCTCGCTCAGCCCCATGAAATTCCTCCGAAGCATCGGGGATATTTTCATTCTTACCTGGAAAGAAAAACTCTTTTTCCTCTTTCTTCTCAACTTGCTCGGATGGTACCTGCTCGCCGTCTCCCTGTCTGACTTCCTGATCGTCCGGTTCCATTTAACGGAAACCCAGATCGGATTTTTCAACAGCTATTTAAGTCTCTGCTTCACTTTGGGCGGAGTTCTTGGCACAGCTTGGATTCTCCACCGTTGGAAGGCGAAAAACATCCTTCTTTGGACCCTTTTGATCGGATCGTGCGGCCTTTTCCTCCTCTTTGGAGCAGACAAAATGGCCGAACTTTGGACTTACCTAGCGATCCCTGCCCTCACCGAGGCATGGATCTATCCGGCCTACCAAACGGTCCTTTCCGATCACACCAGCGCGAAAAACCAAGGGAAACTCTTCGGCCTCATCGGCGCAAGCAACGGCGCTTGCCAATTCGGCGCCTCCGCAATCCTCAGCGGAGTGTCCAGCCAGTTTTCGATCCTGATCGCCGCGCTCCTCTTTTTGAGCAGCGCAGCGCTTCTTCCAGCCATGATCAAAAAGCGAGCCAAAACGACTAAAAATTAAGAAGCAGGCACAGCAAACAAACTCTTTGCGATGCGCTCTGTAAGTTGCCGCGAATGATAATAATAATCTCTAACCGCACCTGCCTGCCGGCACAGCCTTTTTCCGCTCACGCAAGCCAAATACGCGAAAGCAGTTGTCATACATCCTGAAATACTCCGGGACAAAAGTTCTTCCGATCTGTAACAAACAACACCGCTAACCGCCCCGAGAGAACAAAGGGTATAAAATCCTACCGGATGCCATTGAAGACCCTTTACTAGCGCAGCAACAGCGAAATCGCCCTTTTGCAGGGCTTTTGTTCTGTATCGGGAAGCGATGCAGGGAAACAAAGCGCAGCCAACTGTTTCAAAGATAGATAGTTTTTTCAATTCCATTGATTTCTCAAAAAATAAAATATTAGATTTATAAGATATCAACAAATCCGATTTTTCAACAGATATTTAAAGCTTCTGTTTTAGGCCAATTCTAGGCACGGCCTGGATTCTTCAGGTTATTTCGGCAAACATGGGGACTGGATGGACAGGATAAACGGATAGATAGGATATAAATCGATTTTTTATCCTATTCATCTATTTATCCTGTTCATCCTGTCCCTGGCTATACCAGAGAGCCTCTCGAAAATTAGAATCCCAGAAATCTTTCATGTCGAACTCGCCATTGTAAGCAAGAAGAGAGAGTCAGAGGTTTTCGTTAGCCCCATCTACTAAAAACTAGTTGCAAAAGGACATCGGTATGTTGACTATGTTTTTTTTCGCTGGCCATTCCTTTGAAATCCTAATTTAATCTTGACAAATAACACGTACCACCTAAACTCTTCCCTCGTTCGTTGCCTTTTTGCGGCGAACGAATGTAGGAAAAATCAAGAAGGAGAATATATGTATCTGATTAGTCCAATTCAATACGCTTTACCCTTAAGTTCAACTCAAACTTTAGGTCTTGCCAATAGGACGAATAAGACACAGGCGGAAGCCGCTGCTCTTCCTATTATTGCAACCTTAGGAAATCAGACAAGAATTACCGGAGACAGCGCTGCTCCTGCATGTGGAGTTTGTTGGGCGGCCTGTTTAGCAGGTCCTCAAGCACCTTTCTGCGCCGCGCTTTGTGCTGCAATGTGTGTGTCTCCTCTTGCTGCTAAATAAATGGGCCTAATAGATGGTTCAGTGAATAGGAGTATTTATACTCCTATTCACCTCTGAGGAAAGAATGATCGAACTGAATCATGTTTTGCCCAGAACATTTCTGGACCAAGTTGACCAAAACAATGAAGGAAAAAATGAAGAGAGTCCTGTTGCCTTAGTGATCCAAGGGAAATACGATCCTACCCATACCTTGGGCCATGCAACTCATTCTTTGCTTCTTCAAATCGCTAAAACACATCGCCTCGCCATAAAAATTATCGATAATAGCGGAGATTTTGGTCGAAAAATTCGTGAACTTTCGAAAAATTTCCAGAAGAAAGCCTCTCTTTTGGTTATTTTGTCTCATGGAGCTTCCGATTGGTTAAAGTTTAGCGAAGATATCCCTTGGTATCGATTTTGGGAACGGGGAGAACCTAAGTATCAAAAACAGGATGTCTCGGCAGGTGATTTTGCCCCACTGGCTCAAAACGCAAAAATTGTTTTGTTCTCTTGCTTTTCAGGTCAAGAACTCGCACAAACTGTTGCTAATGTTTCTCGGCGACTTGTTTTTGCCCCTATGGGCTATGTATATGATGCAAACACATGTTTACAAAATTGGCCCCATCCCGAAATCAAAATCCTTTCGTATAACGAAACTGACCAGCAGCAGATAGGGGTATTTATCCCAGACGCGCTGTCAATGTCGCTCCCTTCTATCGACATGCTATCAGAGATGAACGCAAAATCGTTTGCTGAAATGGCTGAATATTTAAGAAAAAAAGCCAAGGAGGGAGATGCGGACGCGCAATTGAAACTTGGAAGCTTTTATTTATGCGGAAAAGGGAACTGCGAGAAATCAGACCAAAAAGCTTTCGCATTGATCTCATCAGCTGCAGAAAGAGGGCATCCTCGAGCTCAGTACATGATGGGCTGTTACTATTTAACAGGTCAAGGAGGAATCAAGCAATCAATGGATCAAGCGATCCAGTGGCTTAACCGATCAGCAAGTCAGGACTTTCCCTTAGCTTTGTTCCAGATAGGAGCTTTTCACTATAATGGGCAATGTGGATTTACTCAATCAGATGAACACGCCTGGAAGTTTTTTTCTCTTGCCTCGAAAAATAGGATGCCCCAGGCCGATTATTATTTAGGCTACATGTATGAACAGGGTCGTGGAGTCCGCCGCTCATTAAAGTATGCGAAGAATTATTACAAAAGGGCGCAAGAAATGGGAATTGCAGAGGCGAAATCGCGGTTAGCCAATCTTTTGTTTCAAGAAGAACAACTTCTTCTCAATGGTAACTATTTATTAAATAAAATATATGTTTTTACAACAGAATTATTGGAACAAATTCAAGAGATCTATTTGAGGAAAATAAATTAGTGAATCGAGTTGAGACCGGGCACAATCGTTTTTGGCAAAAGTTAGAACAGTTGAACGGAACCAAAAAAACAGACGCCCCTATTGCAATAGTCATAAAGGCAGAAAATGATTACAACGGGATGCTGTCTGCAGCTCCGTCAGAATCCTTACTTCTTCAGATTGCGAAAACGCATAGATTGGCAATTAAAACCATAAAAGATGCTCGTCAGTTTGGTGCTGCGATTTCGAGCCTAGGAACAAATACATCTCTGTTAGTTGTCATGGCTCATGGCTACTCGGATAGAATCCAATTTGGATGCAACACATTTTGGTCCCGATGGTTGAAAACCCCCTTTTATTGCAAAAAACACATTGAAAAGAGAGATTTTGCATCACTTAAACCCGATGCAAAAATCATCTTATACGCATGCGCAACAGGTCAAGGAATTGCCCAAGACATAGCCAATTTATCGAATCGAATCGTGTATGCTCCCACAGGATCTTTGGTCGATACAAAAACGTGTTTGCAAAACGGGTCTGATTCCAACCTCAAAATTGTTTCTTATGATGAGAACAATGAGCAGCATATGAGAATATTTTATCCAAATAGCCCCTCCGCATTAGTCGCTACCGATCAGGTATTTTCTGACGAAAATAAAGGATCTCTCTTGGAAATGTCAGCCTATCTTGAAGAAGAGGCCTTGGAGGGAAATGGAAACGCTCAATGGAAACTGGGTATATTTTACCTTTTTGGGATTGGAAATTGTCAAAAGTCAGCTCAAAAAGGAGTTCATTGGCTTAGTTTGGCCGCTGCACAGGGAGAAATCCAAGCTCAGTTTGAATTAGGCAACTTGTATCTTTTAGGAGCGGAAGGAATTGAGAAATCGGAACAAAAGGGGGGCGAATGGATTGCCCTTGCGGCTAAGCAAGAACACCCCGCTGCATTGTTTCAAATGGGAGTGTTTTCTCTAAATGGAGAGTATGGGTTTCAAAGATCAGATGAAAAAGCCGCTAATTTCTTCAAATCAGCTCTTAGGAAAGGGGTTCCCCAAGCGTTATTCAATTTGGGGATTTTGTATGAATTCGGCCGCGGGGTCCCCCGCTCTGCGAGCTATGCTAATCATCTATACAAAATTGCAGACGGATTAGCCATTCCCGGAGCTAAAGAAAGATTGGTCGCGCTCTCTCATCAAATGAATAGACCATTCGTTGCAAAAAAAATTGCACCAAACTTATTTCGACCCATATCGCAAGCTTTTGAAAATTCATTCTTTAATCTAAGAACTCACCTTTAATTTTTGCAATCAAATCAGATTTGGTGATTAATCCCACATGTTTGGAGATAATTTTCCCATTCTGAACAAATAACAAGGTAGGTACAGAATGTATTTGAAGTTCTTTTGAAAGATTGGACTCGTTACTTAAATTTAGTTTTAAGAACTTAACTTTATCGGCAAATTCATCACTGACTTCAGAAAAGATCGGTGCAAGAGTCTTACATGGAGCACACAATGTAGAATAAACTTCTATAAGAGCGCTTCCCGAAAATTCTTTGATCTCCTTTTGATAATTTTGCTCTGTGAGTGAAATGAGTTTGTCTACAACATGAGGAATTTGCACGATATCTGATACCAAACTTTGCATTGATGTGTATATAGGAACGAACGTCTCTGCAACCGTCTTATACAGCTTCTTTAGTGCTTCCGATTTATAATAATTGACCAGAACTGTGATCTCTTCGTGAGTAAATATTTTGTCGAAGGGTTGGGAGTATTTTTTTAAAAATTCTTCGCTCATCATTTTTTTCTTAACCTGAGCGACTACTTCCTCAACCTTCATTTCGCTTTTTGTGGAGTTGATAGACATCTCAACAGTTTGAGTCACCATAGGATTGATTTGGTCAGGGTGCAAAGCTGATAGGCAAATCAGCTCCATAATATCTTGAATTTTAGTGTTTTTCTCTTTCTTCATTTCAACTCCTTCAATAGCAAAGCAAAATAAAACAAATGAGATAATGATATTCTTAATCATGATAAAACCTAAACAAACATCGCACAACTATGTGATATTGAATGGTTTTCGGCAAGAAAAACAAGGCGAGCAAGAAGAAATGAGAAAACTGTAGCCACCCATAAATGAATCTGTCTTCATGACCTTTATTGTTCAAAAAATAGAGGACGTTTTTTTATATATCCTTCTATTTTCCATCCTATTTATCCGTTAATCCTGTTCTTGGGCTTTAGCAAGAAGCCCTCAGAAATCTTTCATGAGGCGGACCATTCCCTCTTGCGACCAAAACTGGGAGCCGAACTCGCCATTGTAAGCCAAGGAGAGAGTCACCGGTTTTTGTTGGCCCCAGCGCCACAGAGATTCAAGTCCGATCGATCCGAGATTTTGCGTATTGCGGAAAGTCTCAACGCTAAAGAGGGCGTTCGTTCCTACAATCGAAGCAGAAACAGATCCGGTTCCGAAAGCTTTTTTATTGATGAAGCTTCCCTTAACCATCCCCATCCAAGAACCCCAACAACTTTGTTTGATTGTGTAGAGGCGAAGCCCTCCTTCGGAGCGAAGGAATTGAGAAGTTTGCGACACGTGGGTCATATCGAAATCGCCGACCCCATGTTCCCGGAACCCCTGCTGCCAATCGACAACAAGGTCGAATTGAGCAAACGGATCGACGCTAAAAGAGTCATAATCGGCAAGATAGCCGATCCCAAAGTGGGGAACTAATTCCCAGCTATGGAAAGTGGCGCTCGCAGTCCCCTCAAACCCAGGGAAAGAGATATTGCGGTAGTTGTGGATTTGATTGTATACGCCCCAGATCGAAAATTCGAGATAGAAGGGAGATTCGCCTATCCCTAAAAGCGTGTCGTAGAAACTCGCAAAATAATAATTGATCTTGGCATTGCCTCCATTTTCATCTTGAATCAGATGGGTGTAAGCAGCCCCTCCGCCAAAACCAAACAAGTTCCGATCGCCGTAAAAATCCCACCCAATCATTGAGCCGCCAGACCAGAAATGAAAAGCGGGATTTTGATCTAAGCTATCTTGATGCGCATATTCTCCGATCGCTCCAACCCAAACAGACTGCGATTCACAGTTGCGCGGCAAAATCATGCGCCCAGAAGCGTCGGCAGTCAACGAGGCCGTCTTATCCATTAAGTCCATCAAGACCGCGACATCCGGACGGTCCCTCTTTTGCATGTGATAAAAACGTTGATCCACCAAATGGCCCGAAACGAGGTCGCTAAGGCTGACCATCGTATTTTGGATCGCAAACGGAGCAAACGCATTTCTGGAAGGGGAAGCGCTATTCAAAGCGTCTTGCAATTGACCCGGCGGCACGACAAATAAAGCCAAAGTTGCAGGAGAAGTGGGAACGTTCCTATTTAAATACCGAGCGAATCGGTCTGCCTGGCCCGTGAGGTTCGTCGTAGGGATTCCTAAAAAAGAATAGGCAAGCAGGACCGTATTGGGAACCTGTGAATAATCAAGCCGAAACGCAAATCCCGGCAATCCTCCGATCACCGCTTCATTGAAGGTTCCTGAGAGGCCGCCGTTTGCCACCAAAATCGGATAGCTTCCTGAAGCTCCATAAGTTCCGTTTTGCTGGATCACAGATACGGAAGCGCCCAAAGTTGCAACTCCTGAAACAAGGATCTGGGAAGAGGCGGTCGGGCTAATCTCGATCTGCGTAATCGAGCCTGAATTCAGGTTCAGCGTAGCCACATTCAGCGTCCCAATTGAATTTCCAGGCGCAATCACTCCTCCGGAATTCACCGTAACGGTCTGAAGCGATCCAGTCCCTTTCAACAATCCGCCGCTATTGATCGTCGTCGGTCCGGAAGCAGATCCTGCAATCGTAAAAGTTCCCCCGTTATTTACAGCCGTCGTCCCTGAAGTGGAGCCAGGGACATTAAATACACCCCCGTTCACAGTCAAAGGATTTGCAATCGATCCGCTGATCGTCAAAGTTCCTTCTAAAATTGTGAGGGGAGCTACAAAACTCTGCGCTCCAGAAATAATCAACGATCCTTGACCTGTCTTGTGGACATTGGCCCCTGCTCCTCCTGTAAGCGCGCCAGATAAAGTCAACGCTGTTGTAGGATCGATATTGAGCTCGGAAATTCCCATATTTCCAAACGACATCGCATTCCCAAAAGTGAAAGGGGTATTTCCTGTGATCTGCAAAGTAGCGGTAGTCGAAGCAGGCGTCTCGAAAAAACGAATCGCAGCAGGATTGGCCAAATTGTTGAGAGAAGAGGCTGAAATCGTCCCTTCATCAAGAACCAAAGCAGGCAAAGTACCGCCGCCGCCCAATGTCAATGTTGCAGACCCCTGTTTAATCAGGTTTCCCGTTCCCTGAAAAGTTCCATTGAATGTCGTAGGATTCACAGAGGTAATGGTCGTATCTGAATCTAGGGTGATCGATCCTGTGCCTATAAGGCCCCCGAAAGTCGGGGACAGGGTCAGAGGATCGAACGCCCCAATTGTGATGATTCCCGTCGATCCGACGTTTAAATTTCCTGTAAATGAAGGAGTAGGACCTGCTGTGAAGACCTCATAAAAAACAACTCCCGAGCTAACCGTAAGATCCTGACTTCCAGTTAGATAAGCACTTATATCAATCTCGCCGTCCTCACTGCTCATCGTCAAAGGGCTCAGAAGCGAGAGTTCAGAGCCGGTAAATAAACGGAATGAGCCAGAGCCAGATGCCGCAAGCGTCGCATTTCCAGAACTGACCGAAAAGATAAAAGCATCCACGCTATTAAACTCAGGGATGCCTGCGGTAACAATCACGTGGCCCACTGTAATCGGCTGTCCCAGGGAATTCATGCCTGCACTCGACTGAAACCGAGCCGTCGTATCGATTCCGTTCGGAAATGTATTCGGCGGTTGGTTGTAGGTCCAATTTGCGTTATTGTTCCAAGTGCCCCCGAGCCAGGTTGCATCGGTAATGGCATTGAGCAGAGAAGGGGTTCCCAGAACAAGAACTGCCAGAGAATGGAACAGCGATTTTTTCATCTTTAGTCCTTACGAGAAAGAGATCTCACAAGTCAACCGTACCAGAATAAATTTTTTTACGCTTCGCTGGTTTTTCCTTATTCAAGAATCGATCCTTCAGGCTATTTCGGCAAACCCAGGGACAGGATGGACAGGATTAACGGATGAAGAGGATAAAAAAAATTCTGAGGTTTATTTGATGAGCAGAAAGGACATTTGTTTATATATCTTTCTATTTTCCATCCTATTTATCCGTTAATCCTGTTCATCCTGTTCCTGGTTCTATCAGAAAGCCCTCTCAGAAATCTTTCATGAGGCGGATCATCCCTTCTTGCGACCAAAATTGGGAGCCGAATTCGCCATTGTAAGCCAAGGAGAGAGTCACCGGGTTTCGTTGGCCCCAGCGCCACAGAGATTCAAGCCCAATCGATCCGAGGTTTTGCGTGTTGCGGAAAGTCTCAACGCTAAAGAGGGCATTCGTTCCTACGATCGCAGCGGAAACAGATCCGGTGCCGAAAGCTTTTTTATTGATGAAACTTCCCCTTACCATTCCCATCCAAGCGCCCCAATAAAGTTGTTTTATTTTATAAAGGCGAAGTCCCCCTTCAGAGCGAAGGAATTGGGAATTGCGCGACACATGAGTCATATCGAAATCGCCGACCCCGTGTTCCCGGAACCCCTGTTGCCAATCGACGACGAGGTCGAATTGGGCAAACGGCTCGAGGCTAAAACAGCAATAATTGGCTAGATAGCCGATTCCAAAGTGAGGGACCAATTCCCAACTATGGAAGGTGGCGCTCGCAGTCCCCTCAAACCCGGGAAATGAGATATTCCTGTAATTGTGGATTTGATTGTAAACGCCCCACAGCGCAAGTTCTATATAGAGAGGAAAATCGCAAGGACCATAAAAAGTGTCGTAAAGGCTGGCGAAATAATAGTTGATCTTGGCATTGCCTGCATTTTCATCTTGAATCAGATGGGTATAAGCAGCCCCTCCGCCAAATCCAACCAAGTTTTGATCGCCGTAGAAATCCCAGCCGATCATTGAGCCGCCAGACCAGAAATGAAAAGCGGGATTTTGATCTAAACTATCTTGATGCGCATATTCTCCGATCACTCCAACCCAAACTGATTGCGATTCACAGGTTCTCGGCAAAACCATGCGCCCGGAAGCGTCGGCAGTAAACGAGGCCGCGTGATCCATCAAGGCCGCAACATTTGGATTGTACCTCTTTTGCGCATGGTAAAAGCGCTGGTCGACCAAATGCCCCGAAACGAGATCGCTGAGACTCACCATCGTGTTTTGAATTGCAAAGGGAGCAAACGCGTTTCTGGAAGGAGAAGCACTATCCAAAGCGGCTTGCAATTGCCCCGCTGGTACCGCGAGCAGAGCTGAGGTTGCAGAAGAGCTGGGTACATTCCTATTTAAATATCGAGCGAATCTGTCTGCCTGGCCTGTGAGGTTCGTTGTAGGGATTCCTGTAAACCCGTAAAGAAGCAGGACAGTGTTTGTGGCCAGCGAATAATCAAGGCTAAATGTAAATCCCGGCGATCCTCCGATCACCGTTGGATTGAATTCTCCGGAGAGTCCTCCGCTCGCTACCAAAATCGGATAGCTTCCCGAAGATCCATAAGTTCCGCTTTGCTGGACAACGGACACCGAACCGCCTAAAGTTGCAACTCCTGAAACAAGGATCTGGGAAGAGTCGGTCGGGCTAATCTCGATTTGCGTAATTGAACCCGCATTCAGGTTCAGCGTAGCTACATTCAGCGTCCCAATTGAATTTCCTGGCGCAATCGTTCCTCCGGAATTCACCGTAACGGTCTGAAGCGATCCAGTCCCTTTCAATAATCCGCCGCTATTGACGGTCGTAGACGCGGAAGTCGATCCAGCAATCGTAAAAGTTCCCCCGTTATTTACAGTCGTCGTCCCAGAAGTAGAACCAGGGACATTAAATACACCTCCGCTCACAGTCAAAGGATTGGCAATCGATCCACTGATCGTCAGAGTTCCTTCTAAAACTGTGATAGGAGCCGTAAAATTCTGCACTCCAGAAACAATCAGCGACCCTTGTCCCGTCTTGCGGACATTGGCCCCTGCTCCCCCTGTAAGCGCGCCAGACAAAGTCAGCGCTGTTGTGGGGTCAATATCGAACTCGGAAATTCCCATATTGCCAAACGACATTGCGTTCCCGTAGGTAAAGGGAGAACTTCCTGTGATCTGCAAAGTAGCGGTAGTCGAGGCCGGCGTCTCGAAAAATTGAATCGCAGTAGGATTGGCTAAATTGTTCAGAGAAGAGGCCGAAATAGTCCCTTCATTAAGAGAAAGAACATCCATAGAGCCGGTGCCGCCCAACGCCAATGTTGCAGTCCCCTGCTTAACTAGGCCAGTGCCGCCTCCAACTGACTGAAGAGTGCCATTGAATGTAGAGGAGTTCACAGAATTGATTGTCAACCGATCTGTGGCCACTTGTATTAATCCTGTACCTGTAAGGCCTCCAAAAGTCGCAGGCAGAGTGAAAGCATCGAACGCTTGAATTTCGATAACTCCCGTCGATTCTACATTTAAATTTCCCGTAAACAGGGGAGTAGGACCTACCGTTGTGACAAAATATTGAAATAGGCCTCCTGTGACTGTGAGTTCTTGGTCTCCAGTGAAATAAGCGTTAAAATTAATATCGCTTCCCCCGCCGCTGATCGTCAAAGGACTCAATAATGGGACTGCAGCGGAGGTAAATAAATGAAACGCCCCAGCACCAGACCCTGTTAGTGTCGCATTTCCAGAACTGACTGAAAATGTAAAGCTGTCTGCACTATTAAATTCAGGAACGCCTCCCGTAACAACTACGTGGCCAACTGTGATCGCCTGTCCTAGAGAAGTCATGCCTGAAGCAGATGCAAATCGAGCCGTCGTATCGATTCCGTTCGGAAATGTATTCGGCGATTGGTTGTAGCTCCAATTTCCGTTATTGTTCCAAGCGCCTCCGAGCCAAGTAGCATCGGTAATCGCATTTAAAAATGAAGGCGCGCTCATCGCGAGCGTGACAAATGAAACAAGGATTGATTTTTTCATCAGAGGACTTCTTTTTTTGATAAGCATCCAATCAAAAAATTAATTCAAATCTTATTTGAAGGCAATCCATATCGTCAAGGATTCGAGAATCGATTCTTCAGGCTATTTCGGCAAACCCAGGGACAGGAGGGTCAGGATAAATGGATGAAGAGGATGAAAAAAATAGAGAGGATATTTTTTTATATCTTTCTATTTTCCATCCTATTTATCCGTTTATCCTGTTCATCCTGTCCTTGGGCTTTAACAAGAAGCTTTTCTAATCGATTTTTTTGGGGAGTTCGTTTTCTTTTTCCTCGCAAAATGGATTTTTTACAACGGGACCTGCAATCTTGCTTTCACTGGGATAATGATTTCTAAAAGCCAAGCTCGTATGGTACAGCCTTTCGGCGCTGATGGCAGCCATGAATGCAAAAGTCAGGGCCATGCATCCCAAGATAGGCCTTCCAGAATCCTTTGAATCGTAGAGAAACGCCGCTCTTCCCGTAAAAAAAGCGGCTCCAGAAAACCCACTAAATCCGAGTGCCGTAACCCAAAGTCCGCGCGCAAGCAAAGCCGCCATTGAGTCTTTTTTTTCTTCTTTTTCATAAAGATAGGCCTTGTAAGGACACAGAATGCAAGCAGCTGTTTGGCAGATCGATATTTTTTTTATTTCCATAACACGCCTACAGATAGGTCGAATGTGCGACCTGCGATAGATCAGCGTTCATTGCTTGGTAAAAAGAGACGGCCAAATCCTTAAGCGGGGTTGCCTCCTTGTGCATCAAATACACTCCTCCAGCAGCTCCTGCCGCAAAAAGTAAACGAGTCCATAAAGGTCCATTCCCTTGGATGTAAAATCCCACTCCACACAGTGCCGTAATGGCAACGGGACCCAAGAATTTATTTCTTGCAGCACAGAGTTGATTAAATGTGTCTAGCAAGGCTGTGTCATCGCCGTTTTTCCGAATTTTATCGGTGTATTTTTCCATGTAGCCAGGCGCAAGTGCGCAGGCGAATGTTTCGCAAACTGAAATTCCAACCATACTTTAAATTCCCTCAGATAAGATTGCTTGGGCTAATAAAGGAGCTACCGAAAGCTGTTTCACTTTCGAAGGGGCCTCTTTGCGAAGCGGTATTGTATCGGTTACGACAAGCTCTTCAAGACAGGAATCGCCAATCCTCAAACAAGCGGGTCCGGAAAGAAGAGCATGGGTACTGCAGGCGAAGACGCGGCGCGCTCCGAATTTTCTCAGTTCATTGGCAGCTTGGACTAACGTCCCTGCCGTATCGCAAATGTCGTCCACGATCACCACATCGCTATCCCGCACCTTGCCCACGAGATTCATCGACTCGATAACACCTGGCTCCGCCCTGTGTTTTACGATCATCGCAAGACGCGAAGAAATCCCTAAAGCTTCGAGTCCGTCGATTACGCTTTTCGCCCGTTCCACTCCCCCCGCGTCCGGAGACACGATCACCGGATCGATCAGGCCCAGTTGAGCGATGTAGGGCACAAAAATCGTCGACCCGTAAAGATTGTCCACAGGCGCCTTATGGAAAAATCCCTGGATCTGACCGCAATGGAGATCGATCGCAATGACCCGGTCCGCTCCTGCCAATTCGATCAGCATCGCGACGTCGGATGCAGAAATAGGAACGGTTTCGAGCTTCTTCCGGTCTTGGCGCGCATATGCATAATAAGGGATGACTGCCGTCACGCTCTTTGCCGATCCCCGTTTCATCGCGCGGATCATCAAATAAAGTTCCATCAAATTGTCGTTAACGGAAGAATTTTCCCCTCTGCAAAGCGACTGAAGAATAAAAACATCGCAATTGCGGACGTCTTCTAAAACGCGGATCCGGATTTCGCCATCGTTAAAACGGCCGACCGGAGCCTCTCCCACCTCAATCCCCAGCACCTCGCCGACCTGTTTTGCCAACGGCAAGTTTGAACTGCCGCTAAACAGCCTGATATTTTCCCTTACGTCACGTCCGCATTCTGCAAACCCCAACGTCCCCGTCAAGATCGCTATGAAAAACAGGAATTTCATCACCTTTCTCCAAAAAAGAACGCAAGAGCCTAAAGCAACGGCGAAAAAAACAAAAGTTTTTAATGCTCGCCTTACGCTGAGCAAGGAGAGTGATTGCATGGAAAGCATATTGGCAACCTGTAATTTCGAGCGGCGCCTTTTAAGTTAAGAAAACAGAAACGCTCGGAATGCCTCAAGCCTATTTTTTTTCATCAGCGCGGAGACGCCGCGAAACGCAGCGGGGGAGATAGGAGGGAGGACGCAGAGGCCGCGAAGCGCGGAGAAAGATAGAGGAGTTTTCGGGGTGCGGATTGGGCGCGGCAAAAATCAAAGCGTTTTTCGCAAGAGGAGAAAAACGCTTTGATGCTCCCGCGAAGCGCGGAAAATCTTCCTATCCTGCTGTTTTTTCGCCGCGAAAAAACCTCCGCGCTCTCCGCGCCGATCTCCTTCGCTGCGTTTCGCGGCGTCTCCGCGCTGATGAAAAAAAATAGGCTTGAGCTATCCCGAGCGTTTCTCTGTTTTCTTAAACTTGAGGTAAAAGGCGCCGCATTTACTTCTATTCTCGACGATAATAACCGTTTCTAAACTCGACCGCGCTGAAGTAGAGCTTTTTGATTGCATCCGCGCTTATACAGCCGAAGCTCACGGCTGCACATCCAATAGCACACCTAGGCAGCATTCCTTTCGCTTCGTAGCAAAAAACAACCATAGTTGCAGTCACAATAGAGCTTAAATACATGAACACTGAATTTGCTTCGAGATGGTCTGCTAAGCGATACGCGCCAAAACCGAAACCGCTTGTCTTTAGAGCTGCTGTTTTATAACGAGAAACCGCGCAAGGCATCAAAGCGCAAGCGACTGTTTCACAAAAAGACACTTTTTTCATAACACCCTCCCAAAAAAAACAGAGCTTTTATTGTCTGTCTCTAAAAAGAATGCAAGTCTAAAGAAGTTCGACTTGGCCGGATTCGAGATGATAATAAGCCGCCCTTAACTCGAGCCGCCCTTCCGAGATGATTTTTTTGAGCAACGTCGTCTGCCGGAGGTAATTGACGACAGATCGGGCATTTGCCTTGATTGCTTCTTCGACGGTATGGGGTTTGATGTTTTGGATGGCGGGGAGAATGAGTTGCGCGACGTCCTCGATGTCGTCCAACTCCCCTTCGAATACCGTGGACACAGCGCCGCAAGACTCGTGACCCATGACAAGAACAAAAGTCGCTCCGAGGTATTCGGTCGCGTATTCGATGCTATCGAGTTCAAGAGGCCCGACAACATTTCCTGCAACGCGGACGATGAACAAATCTCCGATTCCTTGGTCAAAGATGATTTCAGGTGGAACCCGCGAATCGGAACAGCCGACAATAACGGCAAACGGATACTGTTTTTTAGCCACTTCCTGGCGGCGATAGGCATTCCTATCGGGATTTTCCGTTTGGTCGTTCATGTAGCGGGCATTGCCCTCCATTAAACGCTGTAAAGGAGGGGAGAGGTCTGAGGCAAACCCGTTCAAGGAAATGAAAAAGAGGAGAAAAAAACGCATCTGAACCTCTCTTCTTTTCTATAAAGAAGGAAGTATTAAAAACCAATGGTCGCGGCAACCGCTTTCCAATCAACGGTGCCCACGATGAGCCCGAATGCGCAGAGCTGGCAAGCCCGCCAGTTGACCTGCTCTTGGTAAAGTTTTTGGCCCCAAGCATTCGTCAAAATGATTCCCACAACAGAAAAAATGGGGAAAATGATCGCATTTTCAAGCGGTCCGGCAGCTTCCGTCGCCCAAATAATAAAGAAAGTGCAAAGAATGTTTGTAATCCCCCCTGAAACGCCATAAACAATTTCAAGAGGTTTGGGCTTCCCTCTTCCAGACCGGAGGTAAATCGCGAGCTGGATGATCCCGGAGGTAAGAAACATGAAGGGGACGAACCATTCGCTTAAAATTCGTTCCTGAGTAAAAAAAGAGACGATCTCTTCAGGATGAGGCAAATTCAAAAGCATCGCCCGCCATTGATAGATAGAAAGGAGAAGCACATGCATTGAAAAAGCGAGCATCACAAACAAGGCCCAGCTTTTCTTGTCTTTCATCCCTCCCATCCCCTTGCCAGCCCAAAATAGGCCGCCGAGAACCAAAAGAGATCCGACTCCATGCCATCCATTGTAAACAAACCCTAACGAGGTCCCGAAAACCAAAGCCATCAATAGGCCTGGCATGACCGTCGCCGAGTTCAACACGGAAAAGGTAAGCCCGGGAGGCCCTTTTTCCACCGCGCGCCCCAGGCTGAAAAGCATCACAGAAAGGATCAGCCCTGCCGCAATCCCCAGACAGACGATCGGCCAGTTCAAAGAAAAGTCGCCCTTCGGCACAGGGTGGATCAAGACCGCCAGCACAAAAGACACGGCCATTTGGAAAACAAAAAAAGGTTTTGTCGACCCCCCGATATCCACACATTTCCGCATGAATAAATTGGTCAGAGGAACAAAAGCGGCAGCGATCAGAGCGTAAAAAATTCCCATGCCCCCTACTATAACGCCTCCTCCCAAAACCCGCAACCTGTCTACTAGAAACTCTTCGCCGCGCATAGCCGCGGCGATCAATGGCTGATTATGGCAAAGAAAAATCGAAGCTTGCCGCTGATCCCGTAAAAAGCGCAGCTTTTAGGGGATCAGCGGCAAGCGGTTCGAACGAGGGAGCCATTGCTGAATAGCAAGGCGACTGAGGAGGATCGATTTTTCAAAGCCAGAATCAGCCCCCGAATAATTAGCCCTATGGGCAAATTATTCGGGGGGGAGTATAGTTAGTCGCCCATACTTATTGTGTAGGTTTATGCGTTTTCGTTGGCTCCTGTGGATTTGTATTTGGCCCTTTTTTTGCCCCGGGTTTTGTCCAGGATTTTGCTCAGAATTTGAAGTTTCTGAATCCGATGAACGGCAAGAAGATGAGGCGCTTTTTTTGCGTCGGATTTCTGAATTTTGGCAAGAGGGGGAATTCCAAATCGCCAAAAATCAAATTGAAGAATTCATCATCGAATATCCGCAAAGCCGCTACTCCGATCCTCTTTGCGCTGCGTTAGGAGATCTTTATTTAAGGGAAAAAAATGTTTCCCAGGCTCTAAGCCATTACGCGAAAGTCCAATCGGCTGAATATGCGGGCAAGGTATTCTTAAGCCGGATGCAGTGCCTTTATGAAATGCAGTGGTATGCCACCCTCGCAGATGAATGCGAGTCCTATCTGCAAAAACCCGAATCCTCCGATCCTGCTGAACGGCTTCATGCCACCTATTTTCTCGCAGTCGCCCTCTATCAACAGTGTTTGAACACATCCAAAGAACCCGATGCCCTGGTTCAATTGGCCAAAAGGGCCCAGCCTTATTTCCAAATTCTTTTTGAAAGCGAGTTGTCAGATGAGGTGGCGCAGAGTTTCGCCCATCTTTGCTGCATCCTGAAAGACTTTGAAAAAGCTTCCCGCATTTACCAGGACTTGGCCAAAGACTTAGCCAGAGACAGGGCTGACGATCCGGCAGCCAGCGAAGAAATGCTTTTCCAAGCAGCTCTGGTCCAAGCGGAATATGATAAAAAATTGGCATTGGAAAGTTTTGAATCTCTCGCTAAAAAGGGAGGCAAAAGAGGGAAAGAGGCCTCTTATAACCGGCTCGTCCTTGCTTTCGAAACAGGTCTCTATGAGGAACTGGCCCTTGCAAAAGAGGCGATTTTCGCTGAAATGCCGGAAGAAAAAGTGGATGTTGCCCGTCTTTTTTTCGGGAGAAGCTTGGTCTCTTTGAAAAAATACCCAGAGGCTGTTGAAGAATTAACTCTATTTATTCGCAAGGCAGATCCAGGATCGGATTCATTCGATCCGGCGCTTTTATCCCTTCTAGAGGCCGCCTATCAAGCAGGGGATTTATCCGCTTTGGACTTTGCGATTGAAAAACTGCCGCTCTTGAAATTGCAACGGCCGGAAGAGATGCCAAAAGCCCTGTTTTCCCGGGCTCAAGTTTTAAAAAGAAACCAGAGGGTCGATGAAGCGCAAGGCCAACTGGAAAAGCTGGTCGGACAATTTTCTAAATTTCCAGAAAGGGCGCAGGCTCTTTTCGAACTTTCCCATCTCAGCCACAACAAAAAAAATTGGATCTCTTCCAGACGCTGGGCTCAACTTTTTCTTGCGGAATTTCCCCATCACGAGCTCTCTCCCTTCGCATGGCGCTATTTGGCAACTTCCTCTTCAGAGATCGCTGCCGCCTCTGCGGACCCAGCTTCACGAGAGCAGTTGGCCCTCGATATCGAATCGCTGCTGCAGTTTAAAGATTATTTCCCCAAGTCCGAAAGGACCGAGTGGCAATTGCTTTACGTAAAAACTTTGATCCAGCTAGGAACTTACGAAAAAGCGGCGGCCCTGCTTCATGGGTTTTTAGATTCAAAAAACGAGATGGACCTCCTGGGAAAACAGGAAGCTAACGCATGGCTGCTTCTTGCTCTTTGTTACCGGGACGGCTCTCACGATCTTGAGAAATTTTGCGAGGCGGCGGAAATCGCACTCTCTAAAAAACCAGACCTGCTCGATCAGGGCCAAATCCATCTTTTTTTATTCAACGCCTATCTGGAAAGGTCGAGCTCTCATCCTGAATTTATGAAAAAAGGCGCAGATCATCTCTACTCCGCTTTTCAAAGGAACGCTCCGATCCAATCGCAAAATCTCCATTGGCTTGCCGATTTTTATTTTTCTCAATCTCTCGGTCTGGACCGCGATCTTTCTTTCGCAGAAAAAACCGCCGCCTTGTTAGAGCACTTAATCCACCCCTCCGATTTTGTTTTAACTGAGCAAACTCTTCCTCTTGAAGCGGCTGTTTTCAAGCTGGCCCAAACTTACGATATTCTCGGCCTGCACGATAAAGAAATCAGTCTCCTCGAAAAAACCAAAGAAGCTTATCGAACAACCCCTCAACTGAAATTCATCCGCAAAAACGAAATCCTCCTTCAACTTGGAACGGCCTATTTCCATAAAGGAGAGAAAGACAAGGCGCTCTCCCATTTCGACGCAATCGTCTCATCCAGCGGGACGCTGAGAACTTCTGCCGCCGCCTCTGCCTGTCTCCACCGGGCAAAAATTCATCTCTCCTCTCTGGAAGAACTGAACATCGATTCTCAGGAGATGGACTTGAGAGTGGCAAAAATCGCCTCCGAGTTGAAAAATCTCGTCCTTCAAAAACGGCTTGCAAACGAACCTTCCCACTTGGAAGCTGCGCTCGAATACATCGACCTTCAAACCCGGTTCGAAAAAGAGCCTGTTCAAATGAGCCAAAAGAGAATTTCCCTTTTACAAAAAACAAAAACTGATTTTGAAAAATCGGACGATCTCTTATCAAAGGACTACCATGAGGCCCGCGTCCATTTCCCGCAAAAAAATCAAATTTATGAAGCTTACCTCCGGTTCGTCGAAGCAGACCTTTTTTTAACGCAAGCTCAGTTAACTATCGAACCCGAATTGCAAAAAGAGTTGCAAGCAAATGGGAAAGACCTTTTGCTAAAGTTGATCGAAGAAAAAGCGCATCCTCTCTTGGTCGATAGGGCGCAAAAACGATTGAATTCCGCCAAATGAGAAAAAGCCTGGACAGAAGAAAAATTTTAGCCGGATGCATCGCGCTTTCGCTTTTTCTCCATATCTCGTCCCTGCTCTTTCTCCAAGGGCGCTCTCTCTGGCTCTCCTCGTCCAAGCCAGCTAAAAACGGAGCGATTGACGCCCCTTGGCTCAGCTATATAGAAAAAATGGAAAGGGACCAGATTCTCAAAGAAGCCTTTGAACCACAGGCTCTAGAAGGAAATTTTCTCTCTGCAAACAGCGCCGCTGCGCAATTAGAACCCACACGGGAAAGAGAGTCCAGCCTTTCCCTCCAAATCGATTCTTCCCTTTCACCTGCTAAAGAAGCACCTCTGTCTTTAACCTTGTTCCAACCCGCGCCGTTTCCCCAAAACCAACTTCTCGCCTCCAATTCATCCACTCTTCCTTCTCTCCCTCCGTCAAAAGACCCATTCAATTTGTCAGACCATTTGCCTAAACATTTGCTTCTTTCACAAGCCCCTTCCGAGCTGTCCCTTTCAACACCGCCGCTGCTCATCGCCTCAAATGCGCCCAGATTAAATCCCCATTCCCTTTCAGCGCCCCTTTCCGGATACAGCGACATTCCCACACCCCGCATCGGATTTTCCCCTCTAGAGTTCCAAATTCAGGCGCTTGCTGAAAACAGGGATCTTCCTAAAGCCCCGCTTCTCGTGCCCGTTCCTCTCTTCCCAAAACTCCCCACACTGGCCGACCTTGAAACGGCTTCTTACTCCGAATCCTTCGATGCGGAAATCGTTTTTCTACCCAGAGAAGAAGGAAGGGGCTACCTCTTCGCAATCACCCTCATTCCCCACGCTGACTTAGAACTTCCTCGAATCCGGCAACACTATACGTTTCTGATAGACCGGTCTAATTCGATTCAAAAAGACCGGCTTGCGGCGACAAAAAACGCTGTAGCCAAAGCTCTTGAAGAACTTTTTCCCGACGACACATTCAATCTGATCGCTTTCGATAACAAATTAGAAAAATTGTCTCCCAGTTCTCTTCCCTGCACCCCATCATCTCTCGAGTCCGCTGCAAATTTCCTCGACAAAATCCAATTGGGGAATTTTTTTTCCTCCAGCGATCCCTATAAATCTCTGCTGCCTACTGTGCCATGGAATGTGCAAAACGATGAAATTTACACGGCAATTCTCTTAACCGATGGCGAGACGCTGTCGAAAAAAAACATCCAGAGGTCTCTTTTATTTGATTGGACTGCCTACAATTCAGGCAAAGTCTCCCTCTTTACTTTGGGCCTGGAAAGCGATCCAAACCTCCCCTCGTTGGACGCAGCCTCTTTTTTCAATAAGGGAAAGTTGACCTTTGCTCCGACAAATCGAGGAATCAAGAGAAAACTTCTCAAGCTCATGAAAACAATCTCAAAGCCTGTTGCTAAAAATTTAAACTGCAAAGCGATCAGCCGCTCCGCCCATTCTAAAATCGAGCTATTCCCTAAACAGGGCCAAATGCCCCTGCTTTACCTCAATCAACCCTATATCCTGATCGGCACAGTCGATACGCTGGATGACTTTATCTTGTTTGTTCAGGGCAGGTTGAAAGACCGCTGGATCAACATCAAAAAAACAATCTCCTTTTTAAATGCGAAGAAAGGGAACCAATCCCTCAAAAGCGAATGGGCTTTGCAGCAAGCCTACCAGCTTTACCAACAGTTCTTTTTCGATGGCGACTCAACTCATCTTGCGGAAGCTGGACAATTACTAGAACCTTATGGATACCAAACGATCATAAAATGAGCCTTCGGATTATTGGCGGCGCATTTAAAGGCCGCAGCCTCAAATCACCCAACGTCTCTAGCACACGGCCCACTCAAGGAATGCTGAGGGAAGCGGTTTTCAATATTTGCCAAAACAGGATCGAAGGGGCCCGTTTCCTCGATCTTTTCGCAGGCAGCGGAGCGGTTGGCATCGAAGCCTTAAGCCGCGGAGCCGCACACGCAACCTTCGTCGAGAAAAACCGCCAAGCTCTCGCTTGCATCAAAGAAAATCTTTCCTCTTTTCAACTCGAAAAACAAAGTCAAATCATCTCCCTCGACGCCGAGAGGGCGCTGCAGCTTCTTGCAAAACAAGAAGCTCGATTCGACCTGATCTACGTAGATCCTCCCTATGACGTTCCAACAAACCCTCTTCTCGATGCCCTTGCTTCCCTTCTCTCAGACGATGGCCTCCTCTTTATCGAAGAGCGCAGCTCTCCTAAAACCTCTTCTAAACCCTACGTGCCAGACCGACTCACTCTCAAAGACAGCCGCCGTTTTGGAATTGCCCTTTTGCATCAATATCGAGTTTCGGATATACCGAAATAATCTGAAGAATTGGGAATTTGACAAGGAAGCTGCGCAAATTTTTGCGTCTGGAGCGAGGGGCCATTGCCAAAGGCAAGGCACGAGTGAAGACCAGAAATTTGCTGCAAAGCTGACGCAGTCAAAACCCAATTCTTCAGGTTATTTCGGTATAAAACTGATTTATGAAACGAATTGGCCTCTATCCCGGCACCTTCGACCCTCCCACCCTCGGCCATTTGGACATCATTCAAAGAGCCCGGCAAATTTGCGATCATTTGATCGTCACAGTCGCCCACAAACCCGACAAAAAATCGCAGTCGCTGTTTTCTCCAGAAGAAAAAATAGAAATGCTCCGTTTAATCACAGATCCCATCCCAGGGATTGAAATCACTCATTTCAAGGGTCTCATCGCAAATTATGCTCAAGAAAAAAAGGCCTCCTTTTTGATCCGCGGCCTCCGCGCTTTTTCCGATTTCGAACATGAATTCCAGATGGCCCTCGCCAACCAGCGTCTTTCAAAAATAGAAACCCTCTTTCTCATGGCCAATGAACGGCACGCCCAAATCAGTTCCTCCCTCATTCGCGAAATCGCCCATTTCGGCGGACCGCTCCACGATTTTGTCCCCCCTGAAATCGAACCTTTGATCCGGAAAAAATTCTCCTAGACCTTTGATTTTCTTCTGATTAAAATCATTGCATGAAAGCAGTAGCGACCTACAAATTCCCCAGCGATGACGATATCGCCTATGCCATCAAGCACACTCTGGCGAGAGAATACTATGCTTATCTGCAATCGCAAAAAGTAATCGCAGCAGTCTCCGGTCATTTTAAAGAGAAATCTTGGCCCCAAACCTTTATTCAATCGGAAATGAAAGACATCCTTTCTAAAATGGGTTTGCAAATGGATACCGATTCGCTCGACGATCTTTGCCAGACTCTTACGAAGGCGATTCTTGCTTGTGCAAACGAACTCCTTCCCCCTAAAAAGCCCGCATTCTGCACCCTTCTTTAGAGCAGTCCATTCTATTTTACATCCTATTCATCCGCTAATCGTGTTCATCCTGTCCCTGGCTATGCAGATAAGCATGAAAACCATTTGTGCAATCTCGATCTTATTTTTTTTCATCAGCGCAGAGAAATTTGCAGAGACGCAGAGGTAGAGAGTAGAATGAACCGCGAAACGCGGACGGGGCCCTGCCCGGGAGGAAAGAAAGGAAGAAAATATTGTTTAGTCAAAACACAAGGAAAATTTTATACCAAGATCAGGAACTGAAAATCATTGCTGTAGCAACTGAAGTTCGTAAAAATCTAGGACCAGGCCTTCTCTTACAAAAGGGATTCGACGATGCGTATTAAGAGCTAATCTACAAGTTGATTATTTAGAACTACTCTCTCCTCCTCCGGGCAAGGCCCCGTCCGCGTTTCGCGGTTCATTCTACTCTCTACCTCTGCGTCTCTGCAAATTTCTCTGCGCTGACGAAAAAAATAAGACTGAGGTACACAAGTTTTAAGAGCTTGTAGAAATTTCTCAGGCAGACTTTCGTCTGCCTGAGCGATGGATTTATTTGCCTGGGCCTTTTTTGTTTGGCTGAGGAGCTGGAGCTGGCTGAGGCTTTTTCTCTGGCGCTTTGTTAGTTGGTGCAGGTTGTGGTTTTCCTGGTTGTTTCATGTTCATGTGATTCTCCTGGTTTGGAATGCGACTTTGGATCGCATGTTCCACTTTACGCCTTTTCAAAAAAAAGAAAAGGGATTTTTGAAAGGGATGTTTAATAGGCTGAAAATCAAAAGACAAAGAAATAAAAAACCCGCTGAAAAAAGCTTTTTTCAGCGGGCGTAAGAAAATTTTTAGCGGGCTGGAGAGTCGACCAATTCTCCTGAACGATAGTTAGAAACAGTCATTTTCCCATCCGACCCATACTTCACTTTTTTCCCGTCTGGCTTATCGAAGACAAACGTCTGTTGAATGTAGGGCTTTCCATCTTCATAATATTTATTGAATTTCCCATGGCGTAAGCCCTGAGCGTATTCGGCATCAAAAAGGAGAATGCCTTCCTGATTCCAACTTTGGCAAAGGCCATTCAATTGATCGTCCTGATAAACGAAAATCGAGGCAATCCGTCCATCGTCGAAATAGGTTTTTTCTTCGCCATCTCTGAGATCTTGCCTGTAGGCGGTTTCTCTAAATACAGTCCCTGAAGGGAAAAATTGGGTTGCTATGCCTTGCTTTTTATCATCGCAAAATTCGACTGTAGCGGAGAGTTTTCCCTCCGGCGAATAGATGCGGGCAAGTCCCTTTTTATGGCCCTGCACATAGGGAGTTTCTGCTAATTTCACGCCCTGCGGATCGAACTCAACAACGAGTCCTTCGATTTGATCGTTTTCAAAAGCGGTTTCAAGCGCTTTTATTTTTTCCCCTTTTTCGTTGGGGGGATAAAAAATGCAATGAGGGCCGTTTTTTAAATTGTTGTGATAATAAGTGACGATTTCCCGACCGTCGGAGGCTACTTGAAAAAACTTGCCCTCGAGTTTTCCAAGAAGGTAGGTCGCCTCTTCGATGAGCTTTCCCTTTGCATCCCACATGAATTTGTGGCCGTTCAGGATTCCGTGTTCATAGGCCAAAATCGCTTGCGGTTTCCCGTTTTCGAAAAAGGTCTTTTCTTCCCCGTGAAGTTTTCCCTCATTATCGTATCTCAGGACATGGGCAAGCCTTTCTTCATCGCTTTGGGCGGGATTCGATTTGGGAAAATAAGTTCGGTGCTCGCCGATAGGTTTCCCGTTAGAGAAATTTTGTTTTCCTTGGATGGAGCCATCCGGAAACCAAACGATCGTCTCCCCATCTAATTCGCCATTTTTATAAAAAGCTTTCCGTTCCCATTTCCCGTTTTTATGGAACCATTCGTGTTTTCCCTCTTTTTTCCCTCTCTCATACTGGAGACGGGTTTTGATCTGATCCTTCGACCACCAGGCAAAAACTGTGCCATGGAGCAAATCTTGATCGAAATACGACTCGACAAGGGGATCGCCTGATTCAGCCCATTCCCTTTGCCACCCTTGCTTCATTCCAGAGAGAAACTCAGCCCGAGTTTTAATCTGCCCATTCTCATGCCATTCGCTTTGGACGCCATCGGGCTTATCGGCTAAGAAATAGGCGTCGAGTTTTGAATTGCCGTTTGCATACCACTCTCCCATTTGGCCTTCTTTGAGGCCGTCTGAAAAATGGATGCGGCGGGCGAGAACGCCGTTTTCGTGCCACTCTTCGTGGACGCCATCGTGTTTGCCCATTTTATAAGAAGCGGAAACTTTGATTTGCCCTGAAGGAAAGTACTCTTTTTGGGCGCCGTCGTATTCCCCCATAGAGTAGTTATACTCTATTTTGGGAGTTCCGTCTCCGTACCACTCAAAATACGGGCCGTCCATTTTTCCATCGCGGATGAAAAATTGCCGCGTCTTTTGACCTTGCAGGTCCCATTCGCAAATCGGCTCCTTTAAATGGCCCTCTGCATCGAATTGGGCGGAGGAGGCGAGTTGGTCGTTCGGGTGCTTTCTCCAGTGTTGGCCAAAGGGAATATCAGCATCGAAAGAGCCCTCTCCGGTTAAAATTCCTTCTTCATTGAAGACTTGTTCTTTTCCCTGTTTCTTCCCATTCTTGAAGTGGACCCGGTAAGCTTCCTTCCCATTTTTGTGGTAATAAATATGCATTCCCTGCGGCTGGCCTTCTTTAAAATCGAGGACCTCTACAATATTTCTCTCTGAGTCGTAGGTAATCAAGGCAGGATTTTTTCCATCGCCATGAAGTTTACCCTCGACAAATTGCCTCTGTTGGCGCAGCCCGCCTTCGGGAAACCAATTGAGGGCCGTTCCATTGACCAATCCTTGTTTATAAAAATAGGAGGCCGCTTTATTCCCATTTTCGTGATATTGAAGGACGCTGCCATTCAAAAGCCCTTTTTCAAGCTGGGCCTCTTCCTTAATTTGTCCGTTTTCATAAAAGGACGCGGCAGTACCCTCGATCTTCCCTTCCCGATAGGTTGTTTGCGATTTGATTTTCCCGTCGGGATAAAACGATTTGCATTCCCCGTCCAACACTCCAAACTGATAACTCTCGGCGAGAACTAAACGCCCCTCAGGATCGAGTTCAATGCGATTGCCGTGAGGCACGAGATTCGATTGCCAGTTTTGTGCGCCGGGGGTGCCGTCTTCCACAGCAATCACATCCATCTCGGCGCGAATCCGGTTATTTTCGTAGAAATCGATCTTCTTGACAGCGCGCTCTCCTCCCTCGACAGTCGGTTCGTAAAAGAGGATGGTCTCTGGCGACCCATGGGGATAGCTTTGAACTACCTCAAACCTCCAGTTCGGCTGTCTTGGCTTGAGGTTGATGACCATTGAAGCAGGTGAAGACGGAGCGCTGACCAGCGGCGCCGCCGCGGATATCAGGAGAGCGAAACTAACAAGAATTTTTTTCATAAAGTCTCATAAAATTTAGGGAACCTCAAGATTAGGCTATCAATTCAATTTTCTCAACAAGCCTCTTCCGGTTCTGAGGAAGGGTGGGCGGGCGCGGGATTTTTTGCCGTCTCTTTGCTTTCAGAAAAAAACATCTGAGGGATTTTGAGTCCCTTTTTTTGCCCCCCTCCTCCTTTAAAGAGAAGCTCCCCTTCGGGAAGGACATGCCCTGAAGAAAAAAAATCGATCGAAATCCCCTCGCTTTTTTTTCCTTCAAAAAAAAATTCCATGGAATTGAGCCGAAGAGGCCTGAGAGGTTTTGCTTGAGGCCTGTCGACACAAACCGCATCGAAAACCCACTCCTGCCCCTGCTTGGCGAAGGTCCCTTTCCAATCGGACTGCATAGTAGCAGCCATCCTCTGGCAAACCTCAAACCGCGCTTCCAGTTTTTGTAAATCCGATTGGAACCGCTTTTTCTCCACCGCTTGATGCATTTTCAAGCCGATCGTTCCGCTTGCGATCAGGATTAAAGCGAGGGTGACCATCACTTCAAGAAGGGTAAAACATTTTTTTTGTTTACGATTCATTGTCTTCAGAGATCGCCAGCCCTTTTTTCTTATTGTACTTCTCCAGCCCCTCCGAACGGATGTCAAAATCTGCCTTGTCCCGGGTCAGTTTGATGACGAAAGGTTGCTTCCATCCGTCTTTCATTAAATTTTCCGGGTCTTTCGCGAGTCCTAAATCTTTGAGGAAGGGAAGGGGATTTTTGGCAATCGATTCGGCATCTCCTTTATCGGCCAAACAAATCAAGAGAAGGTCGTGAAGCTGCTCTTTCGCTTGCTTTGTCCGAAATACGCGGCCCCGGTCCAAAGTTCCCAACATATTGTACCCAATCGCGCCTGTAATCAGCGTGATTAAAAAAATGACGATCATGATTTCGAGAAGGGTGAGAGGCCTTTTTTTCGCTTTCATCTATGTTCTCCATAAAAATTTAGGAGGATTATACCATTTATCAAAAAACAGAGAAACGCTCTGGATGTCTCAAGCCTATTTTTTTTCGATCAGCGGAGACGCCGCGAAACGCAGCGAGGGAGATCGGCGCGGAGGTTTTTTCGCGGTGAAAAAACAGAAGAAGGGGAAGATTTTCCGTGCTTCGCGGGAGCATCAAAGTGTTTTTCGCCTCTTGCGAAAACACTTTGATTTTTGCCGCGTCCAGTCCGCACCCCGAAAACTCCTCTGTCTTTCTCCGCGCTTCGCGGCCTCTGCGTCCTCCTTCCTATCTCCCCCGCTGCGTTTCGCGGCGTCTCCGCGCTGATCAAAAAAAAATAGGCTTGAGGCATCCCGATGCGTTTCTCCGTTTCTTAACTTGTTGTCCATATGCTTTTCGTGCAATCGACCTGGATTAGCCCGTCGCAAAAGAACTCACATCGGTAAGGGGCAGCAAAACAGCGAGAAGGACAAAACCAATAACGCCCCCGAGAATGAGTAACAAGATGGGCTGCGCAACTGCGGCAAAATGAGACAAGGCGTTTTCGAGCTCTTCTTCATAAATTTCGGCGATTTGCCGCATCATGAAAGGAAGCTTTCCCCCTTCTTCGGCAATCCCAAGCATGCGAGGGATGAGAGGAGGGATCAAGGGGTGATTCTCAAAAGGCTCATGAATCGAGCTTCCCCCAGAAATCTTCTCTTCCGCATCCGCGATCGCTTTTTCCAGCAAAGGATGGCCCATTGTCCGTCTTGCTTGATGAAAAGATTGGATCAATGGAAGCCCTCCTTCGAGAAGAGTGGCTGAAGCGCGGCAAAACCGGACGAAAGCGATTTTTGCAAGAAGGCCCTTGGCAAAAGGAACCTGGCAGGCCCAGGAAAAAATCACTCCCTTCCATCGAGGCAGTTGAGATGCGGCGGCGGCAAGTCCGGCGGCCCCTAAAGCCACGCATGCTAAAGGGAGCTTTGCGCTGCAGGCAAATCCGCTTGCCGCAAAGACAATCCGGGTGAAAGGATGGAGATCGCGCCCATCGAAGAGCTCCTTTAAAGACGGGATGACGAAAAAGAGAAGAGAGCCGAGGACTAAAAGGCAAAACGCGCTGAGAAGCGCAGGGTAAAGCAAGGCCGACAAGAGCTGCTTACGGACTTGCAGCTGGCGAGTGAGAAATTGCGCTAATTCCGTGAGCGCTTGCGATAACCTCCCTGTTTTTTCCGCATTTGAAATCATCGCGCAATAGAGCAGATCAAAAACTTCCGGGTGGCTCGCCAACCCTTCTGAAAAGGGCTTTCCGCTCCGGACTTTGTCGCAAAGGTCCAGAACCAAGCGATGAACTTTTTGGCCTCGGTATTTTTCTTCCAAAGCCGAGAGGGTTTCAAAAAGAGGAAGTCCGGCTTGCAAAAGCCTTGCCACTTCGCGAGTGAGATTCAAAATTTCTATTTTGGAAAGCCGCGAATGGTTTTGTTTTTCTTGAAGAGGTTCAATCCCAATGGCCGCGATTTGACGCCGGAGCAGCTTCAATTTCGCTTCTTGCAAATGGTCGGCGTCGATCGTTCCGGAGATTTTTTTCCCCTGTCCCGAAAGGGCCTGATAGCGAAATAAAGGCATTTTCAACTCCTTTCTTGGTCAATCCGCGTCACGCGGAGCAGCTCTGCGCTCGTAGTGATTCCCTCTGCGACCAGATCAACCCCTTGATCGAACAAAGTGGCCATCCCTTCGGAAAGAGCGGCCCTGCGCAATTCCTGCGCATCTTGGCTTTTCAATACTTGGGCTTTGATCTTCGGGGTAATCAGCATCAATTCATAAATGCCGTGGCGCCCCTTGTATCCCGTTTGAAAACAGTCGGAACACCCCGTTCCCTTAAAAAACACCGCGTTCCTCGGGTGAGTTAATCCCAATTCGGCAAGCTCTTCTGGCGAGGGCTTGTAACGCACTTTGCAGGAAGGGCAAATCTGCCTGACTAGCCGCTGCGCAATCACTCCAAGAATCGATGAGGCGAGTAAGTAAGGCTCGATTCCCATATCGGCCAAACGAGTCAGCGCGGAAGGGGCGTCATTGGTATGAAGCGTGCTAAGGACAAGATGGCCCGTTAACGAGGCTTGAATCGCAATTTCCGCCGTTTCCCTGTCCCGAATCTCGCCAATCATAATGACATCGGGGTCTTGCCTTAAAATATGGCGGAGCCCTTTTGCGAAATCGAGTTCGATCCGCGGGTTGACGTTCATTTGAGAGATTCCAGAAAGTTTGTATTCGACGGGATCTTCGATCGTGATCAAATTGGTCTCGGCTCCATTGATTTCGGAGATCGCACTATAAAGAGTTGTCGTTTTTCCGCTTCCTGTAGGGCCTGTGACAAGGACGATCCCTTCGGGCCTATGAATCAATTTTCGGAAAGAGGCGAGCCCTTTTTCTCCCATCCCAATCCGATCCAATCCCAACAAGACATTTCCTCGGTCAAGGATGCGAAGCACGGTCCTCTCCCCATACACGATTGGCAAAGTGCTGACGCGGAAATCGATCTCCCTTCCCCCGTGGCGCAATTTAATGCGGCCATCTTGAGGCAGCCGATGTTCGGCAATATCCATTTTTGCCATCACCTTGATCCGGGTGAGCATTTGCGCTTGAAATTCCCGAGGCGGCGCGTGTCTTTTTTGCAAAACCCCGTCGATCCGGTAGCGGATGGAAAGCCCGCTTTCGGTCGGTTCGAAGTGAATGTCGGAGGCTCCTTGCTGAATGGCTTCGACAATAATTGCATTGACCATCCGAAGGATCGGATTTTCATCCGACTGTTCGAGAAGATCGTACTCTTCAAGAGTTTCCCCATCGAGGGAAGAAGGACTCTCTTTTTCTAAATCGGAAAAAAGACGTTTTGTTTCCTCTTCCTTTTGGTGGTAGCACTTTTCAATCGCAGATTCAATCGCCGCGACAGGCGCATAAATAGGGAGAATTGGTTTTTTAAGCAGCATCCTCAACTCCTCTAAGGAATCGAGGTCTAAGGGATCGGAAAGGGCGATGACAACCCCTTTTTCGTTCTGCTCTACAGGAAGGAGTTTTTTTTGTTTTGCGAAAACATAAGGAATGAGCGAAACCTGATTTTGCACGAGCGGAAAATTCCCGATTTCCTCATGCACCGGAATCCCGAATCTCTCCGCAATCGCCCTGTTTTGGTTTGGCTCGTTCGACATCTCTTCTCAATTTAAGCTGAATAAAGTTTTCAGGCTGTTTTTAAACAGGCAAGCCCGTTCCTGTTCTTTCGCCTCGTCGATCCGCGCTAAAAATTCAGGGAGATCTCCGGCCCGTTTCTGATATTCGCATTGCCTGATCCGGCGCAAATCATCGATGGGGTCTCGAATGATATGCGGGGTAATGAAAATGAACATCTCGGTATTCGTTTCCGCAGTCCGAAGCGTCGTAAATAATTTACCTAACCCAGGAAGATCGCAAAGGAAAGGGATTTTTTCCCTTTTATCTTCCTCGATTTTCCTTCTCAATCCCCCCAAGATGATCGTTTCTCCATCGGCGACACGGACCTGGTTTTCAATGTGGCGGCGCGTAACGGGAGGGCGGCTGTCCTCGCCCATTTGAGTGGTATCGAATTCCAAATTCGTCTCCAGCATTACGAACCCAGGCCCCTCTTCATCTAAATCGGGCGTTTGAATGGTCGGGGTCAAATTGATCGTAATCCCGTACTGGGCCCGCGTAAACGATTTCTCAACGACGACTCCGGTTGGAGTGTTAATAGGAAACGCCCCGTTGTTGATTGAAATTTCCTCGACAATAGAAACGTTCGCTGGAGTTTGGTTGATTGCCAAGACGGAAGGATTCGCATTGATCCGGACATCTTCCTGGGCCATGAGGAAATTAAAAATCATGTCGGACGCTGGGAAATGGTCTCCGCTCTCTCTTCTAAAAATAAAACTCATGAGTCCCGCCCTGTTGGCATCGAAGGAAAGCGCGGTCTCTTTTTTGCCGCTCGCATTCGTCCCAATCTGGAGAAGATTGAATCCTACCTGCTTTCGGTCCGTGAGTTTTTTTTCAACGAGCAGGACATCGAGCTGCACCATTTTTTTGGGCACGTCTAACTTTTTCAAAAGAATTTTGATTTTCGGGAGATCCTCTCTTCGGACCACCATTAAAATGGAGGTTGTTTTTGAATCGACAATGAAACTGCCAAAGGCCGATTTCTGGTTTTTATCAAGCGTCGCAGGCTGAACAAAGGGCGCAGTCGCGGGCAAAACCGGATTGAAAGGGGCTCCGGGGAAAATTGCCGGAGAACTTCCAGGCGGCGAGCCCGGAGTAATGTAGGGAAAAGGACCTTGATTCGATGAAGGATTCGACGAAGAACCTGTGGCTGCATTTGGGTCGGCGGCTGCGGGAGAGGGGCAGGTAGCTGGCTGAGAAGGCGAGAGGTCGACTTTTTTCTCAAATGCCGACCCAACGAGGGAATCGTAAACTTTTTCAAGCACCCCAGCGATATCTTCGGGATTCGAATGTTTACAAGAATACCAATAAATGATCTTTTCGCTCGGGTCTTCGAGCTGGCTTTCTAAATCGGCCAGAATGGTCTCTGCCCTTTGCACAGTGTCATTTTCCCCAACAAGAACGAGGCCCTGAGGCAGCAGAAATGTCGCAAGTTCATCTGCTCCAATCGAATAATAGCCAGGCCGATTTTTATTTCCGGAATCGGTAAAAACCGCTTTGAGGATTTTTTCGGCCTCCCCAATTTGAATCTTTGTCAGGTTGACAATCCGGATGATTTTTCCCCGGCTTTGTTCCCAAACAGCCCCGTAAAGTCCCAATAGTTTTTCAACTGTCTCTTTCGATGAGACGATCGCTACCTTGGACCCGATGATTTGAAGGGTCGTCTGCTTTGGATCGGAAAACCGCTCGAAGAAAGCTTGAACTGATTTGGTCTGGTCGGCGGGAGGTGAAAAAACGTAAAAAATCCGGGCGTGGTTCGCAAAAAAGGGAAGATCCTCTTCGCGGGAAACGATCCCTTCAATCCCGGAAGGATCGAGTTTCAAGATATAAAGCTGCTTTGCTAAGGAATTGAGTTTTTTCAAACCAATCCCGTTTTGGGCGAGAATCATTTCGATCATTTCGCTCCAGGATTCATGCGGGAGAGGGATGCTGGAATAGAGGGAAATTTTCATCCCGCTGAGCTCTTGAGGAATCACATAAAGATAATCGTTCGCCCCATATTCCATGATGAGCTGGGACAAGGTCGTTTCCCCCATATCCCAAAGCGCATAAGCCTCCTCTCCCCGTGCAGTCTCGTCCACGGAAACGCGCCGCCAACTCTCCTCTAAAGCGCGAATTTTCCCCTTAATCGCCCTTACCTCTCCGAGCAATCCGCGGTAGGCCCCCATTTCGTTTCCGCTCCCCTGAGCTTCCGAAGCTAGAATTGCGGCCTGATTGAATTTTTCTTTAAGCTCCTCTTTCAAAACATGGAGAGAACGGTTGAACGCTTCGGCCCCCTCCGCATCTGCGCTCATAATCTCTTTTCCAGCCGCCTCTGCTTTTTGAACCTCGCCAAGGACGGGAAGAGTCGTCTCGTCTTCAGCCCAAAGAGAAAAACAAAAAAAGAAAGAAAGGCAAAAAATCCAATTCTTAGAGACTGTTAACGGATTAAGTTTCTGTCGATTTTTAGGTTCTTTTGAGCCGATTTTCGATTCAAAATATTGGGGGTAATATCGCTTTTGTATATAACCCCCAATTTTTGAAGTCGAAAAGCGGCCAAAATAATCCAAAAACTCGACGAAATCTGAATCCGTTAACAGTCTCTTAAAATAAGTCATCTCGCCGGCCCTCTTTTTTTATCTTCTTTTTGCGAGGGAAATTCTCCCTCCGGCCGGCGGCGCGCCGACTGAGCCTGGATTTCAACCGGCATTGCTTGAGACCTGCCCGTATTGAAAAAACGTCCCTGGATCACTTTCTGACCTTGCTTAAGAAGAATCTGTTCGAAAACAAAAAGCTCTCCCGCCATTTCCCGACTTAAAAACGATTCCCTTTCTTGTTTTTTCCTGAGGATCTTCCAGCGGTTGTCAACTTTCAGCACCCAATCTCCAGGCTTTAGGACCAAACACTGTTTTTCCAGCATGCAGCTGATCTGCTTTTCCGATCGAATCCGGACCGCGCTAAATAACTCTTCTGCACGCCCTTTAAAAGGGGAGCCTGTGGCAAGAGGCACGGCCAAGCGGATATGCCCTTCCGAATCCCATCCCTCAATCATCAAATTTCGTGGGCCGACAGAGGCGATTCGGGCAATCGGCTGGTGGGCCCGCGCTTCCGCAAGCTCCGATCGTTTCCAATGCCCCTCGTCCCAAACCATCCAATCGCCGGCTTTGAGCGCTAAGACATAGGGAGGAGAACCGATTTCCAGCCGTTCGAGCAGCAAACCGCCCAGATAAATCTCCTTCACCAAATCCTGTCCCAAAGAACGGGCCTCGGCAAGACGCCGAAAGGGGGAACCTTCGGAAAATTCTTGCGCAGATCTCAAAGGACTCTCTTGAGGCAAAGCAGAAAACCGCCCCACGGCAACCGCTCGATTTCCCTCTTCTCCTGCAAAAATCCGAGCCTCGATCCGCCCGGCCGGCGTCCATGCCAGCTCCAGCCAAAAGGAGGAAACTTTCGAAGAAAAAGAAAGAACCCCACTGACAAATTGAAGATCGATCCGCGCCGGTAAAGTCACCCGTCTCGACGCTTCGCTTCGCGGCAGATGGACGCGCAGTTGGAGTTCTTTTTCCTCCTCCTGTTTGAGATGCGGCCTGAGAGGGTCGAATGAAAAAAGGATCTCGTTTTCTAAATCGGGGATTTGAACCGAAAATTCTTGGGGCTGCATTCCAAAAGAAAACGAAGAAAGGCAAAGCGGAGCGGCCTCTTTTCTCTCGGCAGAGACCCAAACTGGATTTTTTTCAGGGAAACAGAGCAAAAAGGGGAGGCCGAAAAGAGCAAATGCTCCCAATTGGAGGATTCCAATCCACAAAATCCGTTGAGGGTGAAAGGTTAAGCGATTTCCAGCGGCCATTCAAATTCACAATTAAAATCGAGCCTGAGAGTTTAAAAGAACGAGGATAAAAAAATAAAGTTTGGAACGATCCTCCTTAAAAATCAATAAATTAAAGAGCTAACACCCCCCAAAACAAGAGAAGGCCGGGATTGCTAATAATTAAATTAAAGTTTTAAATAGAATTAAGAGGGCGTATACAAAGTAAGGATTCGTCGCTTCTTTGTTTACGTCCGCCAAGAGTTAGTCTAAATCAGCAATTGCCTTTGAGGAGAACCATGGCCAAGAGCAACTTTATCAATAAGTTTAAAGACGGCGTCTCGGTCCAAGAAATTGAGAATTTCGCCCACAAATACACCATCGAAGTGTTCACTCTTCTCGCGATCCTCATCGGTTCGATTTCAAGCATGTACGATTTTTTCACTGGCCCAAAACTGACTATCTTTTTTCTTGCCATTGGAGCGATCTTAGGGATCATTTTCCCCGCCCCCGTCGAAAAAGGGTTAAAACAGATCTACGGCTTTACCTTCAAACAAGAAAAAATAACGCAAGTCATCATCGGGATTGTCAAAATCATCATCGCTCTCTTTATCCCGTTCATTTTATTCGGCCTTCTCGGATTGCTTGCGGGAACTTCTTATCACTACTACACCCGCCATGCCCAAATCACGCATGAGAGCAAACCTTCCCGTCCCCGCAAAGGACACAGCGGCGATGAACACGACTAGAACAACCTATTGGATAGGTTCACGACTACAAATACTTTTTTCTCTCGGCAATATACTGGCTTAGATCGAGCTGTTTTTCTGAAAAACTTTTTAAGATGAGATGAGCAACGGGAGTTCCCGCCCCTAAAAAGCTCTCCAGCTCTTCCCAGGCGGCCCTTTCGCCCGGCCGATTTTTGAGCTCCTGCTGCAAGCAGGCGATCCGCACAAGATTATGGGCATAAAGAACGGATCCCCCGATCAATTGGCTTCCAGTCAAGTCCTTGATCCCAAATACCGTCCCGATTTCTTCTTTCAAGGCAACGGCATTTTCCAAAGCTTCCTGATAGGCGCCTCGAGCGATCAAAAGGCTTGTTTGCGCAAACGCGGCGTGGAAAGGGGTTTCGCCTTTTACCCGTTCCAAAGAACGGCTCGCCATTTCAAGGGCCTCATCGATTTTTTTTACATCCAAAAGCCTCTGCGCGATGCAAGCTTCGTATTTAGCGCGAATAGAAGGGATTTTCCGGAATGCCTCTCTCAGATCGGCATATAAAGTTTCATCTTCGGGCGAGGCTTCCCATTTTGCAAAAGTTTCTTCCGCCCGGGCAAAAGAGACCGCGCTAGGGCCCGACTGAAAATGGACGATCAAGAACGCAACTCCAGCGAAAAATGCCGCTGACGCGGTCAGCAGTTCTTTTTTACGCAAAAATAAACTCTGAAAAAAAAGAGGTTTTTCTTCGGACAAAGTCATAAATTTCCTTTTGGATAACAGCAGCCTTTACCATACCATAACTTAAGAAAACAGAGAAACTCCCTGGATGCCTCAAGCCTATTTTTTTTTCGATCAGCGCGGAGACGCCGCGAAACGCAGCGGGGGAGATAGGAGGGAGGACGCAGAGGCCGCGAAGCGCGGAGAAAGACAGAGGCTGTCAATATGCTTACAATTCTCCCATGATCAGACACCGGTTTTCTTCTTTTTTAATCCGTTTTTTTTCCCGTTCCCGTTCAACCAGATCTTTAATCTCATCCGCAATGCCCAAAGCTCTGGGGAATTGGTGTGTTTTCAGCACTCTATTAATCATTTGGGAGCAGGCTCTCGATTGGTCCTCTCCTTCGGGGATTGCAGAAATAATCTCACGGCATATGCGCAGTTTTCCAGACTCCATCGCTTCAGAAAATAGCTTTTTTAAAGCATTCATCCGGCTTGGCCCTTCGGGAAGTCCATCGGCTATAGCAAACGCCCGATCATATTCTTTTTTTTGGGCTAGGAGATCAAAGTATCCAACCAAAGCTCTTGTCTTCTCGTTCGGATCGAAGATGGTTTTTAAAAGCCCTTCAATATCCCTTTGGAATTTCCCCCCCGCCCAGCTCAAGTAATCGAGAAGAAGATCCGCCCTCTTTTCCGATTTTAAAAGACCCTGCATTCCGCGTGTCGTAAAATAGGCCAAATAAAATTGAGATCGCTGCTTAAAATATTCGAAAATACGCAACAAAGCGTTCGATCTTTCTAAATCTTGGGGAATTCTTTCAGCAAGAGCGTGCGCTCGCAAAGGATGCTTTTTTTGTAAAAACCTTACAGAAATTTCGTGCAATGCCCGCGACCGCATCGAAGGATCTTTCATTTTTTCGGCATGCTCGATCGCGGCATCCAAATCCTGGCAGCTTAGAAAATAGTTTACGAGAAACCCTTGCGCCGTCGATTGCACAATGGGATCTTCGATTTTCGATGCGAGAAAGCAGGCTGATTTGTGTTTTTTTTCCCCGACGCAGTATCTGCAAAGCGCAGCGAGAACTTCCCCCTTGTCTTCGGACTCCATCTCAGAGTCTAATTCCATCGCTTCAATCACATCGATTTTTCGGCCCTCGTCGCAAAATATTTTGCCCAAATAGAAATATTCTCTCTTTCGAAGTTTCTGATCGCTCAATACGCGGATGAGCCGAGCCGCCTCTCCATAGCGATTTTCGGAGAAAAGGAATCGAATTTGCGATGTCAAAGCAGCGTCTGCTTGATCGGACTTTTCTTGAGACCGGATCTCTTTTAAAAACCGTTCCGTCTCAAGAACATTCCTCAGCAAAGGAGGGACTGTCTTTGGAAAATGGTCGAAATCCTTGGGCTTGAGCTTCCTCAAACAAGGGATCAGTTCTTTGGTTGCAATCCGGTCCGCGATTTTTTTCATTTCTCCAGGACGGGCCTGATCGATTCTTTCGAAACTCCGCTCTTTAAATCCATTAAAACAATCGGAAAATTCTTCAGGAATTGCCTGAACAATTTTTTCTATTTCCGCTTTCAAAGTCTCTGGATCGGAAAATCGACCTAGATCGCGCTTTCCGAACTCTTTTTTAGCAAAGCACCCAAAAAGATGCCGGGCTTTCTGGAAAACAGCCGACATCTTATATACCGAAATAATCTGAAGAATCGGTTTTTGACTGCGTCAGCTTTGCTGCAAATTTCTGGTCTTCACTCGCGCCTTGCCTCTGGCAATGGCCGCTCGCTCCAGACGCAAAAATTTGCGCAGCTTCCTTTTCAAATTCCCGATTCTTCAGACCATTTCGGTATATTTTCAGCATGTTAGAGTAGATTTCTTCCATTTGGTCAAGCGTCCTGGAAAAAGTAAATTTTTCTTCCACAAGTTTTCGGGAATTAATTCCTAATTGACGGCCTAGCTCCCGATGGTCTTTTAAAGCGAGAACGGCGCGGGCTACCTGGTCCGGAGCGAAAGGATCCACGGAAAAACCTGTTTCCCGGTCGATGCACACCTCTTGCAATCCTCCAATTTTCGTTGCAATCAACGGTTTGGATAAATAAGCGGCCTGTAAAATCGCTTGGGACACTCCTTCGTGGGCTGTGCTTAGCAGGGCAAAACAATCTAAAGCGGCAATAGCGGCAAACGGATTTTCAAGATGTCCCGTGAAATGGACAATTCCTTCCACCCCCTTTTCGAGGGCCCGTCTCCGATACGTCTCTTCATGCCCGCCTCCTATGATCGTCCATTTGATGTCCGGCAAGTGCTTTAATAAGCGGGCCGCTTCCAGAAAATCGTCGATCCCTTTCCAAGATCTCATAAAACAGGCCGTCCCAACAAGCCAATCGTTGGGTTTTAATCCCAAGCCCTTTCGGAAGTTTTCTTTATCCGCCTCATCGTATTGAAGAGACGCGGGCTCGACTCCTGTAGGAACAGAGCGGCAAAGAGCTCTCTTTTTTCCCGATTTTTCGCAAACCATTGGCAGAATCGATTCGCAAGTTGTAACGACGAAATCTGCAAGACGCCCGTAGACCATTTTCCCATTGAATTTTCCTTTGATCGGCGTCGACAAGTGCCGCGTCCTCACAACCGTTTTCAAAGCAGCCCGGGCTGCGATCCCTCCAATCCAGGCATCCAAAGAAGAGTGGGTATTCACGAGATCGATTCGATGGGACCGGATGATTTTTAAAAGGCGGAAAAAACAGGAAAGCCATCCAAGGCGTTTAAAATTCAGTTCGTAAACCACAAACCCCAGAGCACGGGCCTTAAGCACAAGCTTTCCCCCTCTCATTACGCCAAAGATCACTTCGTGGCCCCGCTTGCGCATTCCTTGGGCCTCTCGAAGCACACGGATTTCTTGCCCTCCCCAACCAGGGGAAGCTTCTAAGTGGAGAATGTGCATAAATATTCCTGTGCGATTTTTCGGTGTCCCGCGGAAAAAGGGAGGGAGGACAGCTCTTCTCGAGAAATCCAACAATGCCCTTCCACGGGGAAAATTTGCTTCCCCCTTAAAAGCTCGGGAAAGAGCCTCGCTTTATAACGGGTGAACGTATGGGCCGTTTCAGAAAGGCGTCTTTCAAACAACACCGCAAAACCCCAGCTCTTTTTAATTTCTTTCACAAGCTGTTTTCCTTTTTCTTTTTCAAAAAAAGGAAATTCATAGAGATCGGCAAAAAGCTCTCCCTTCTCTCTTTTTCGGACCAAAACTTTCTCTTCAGCCTCAATCACGGCCACAGAGCGCCAAAGCGCGGTCGTTTCGGGAGCTGCATTCTTAATAGGGAGCAATTCCGCCCTGTTTTTCAAGAACCCTGCGCACTGGGCCTGCAAAGGGCATAGGGAACAACGAGGTTTCGGAGTGCAAACGGTAGCTCCTAATTCAATCAAGGCCTCTACAGTCACCCAAGGCTCTTTTTCATCGAGAATCTCTTCGCAATGCGCCTCGATTTTCTTCTTTCCTCTCTGGCGGCAGATGTTTTCTTCGACGCAAAAATAGCGAGACAAAACCCGGGATGTATTCCCATCGATCGCCGCAGCCCGTTTTTGAAATCCGAAACTCAAAATCGCACCGATCGTATACGGCCCTAGGCCTCGGATTGTTTGGAGTTGCGCCCGTTCCTCAGGAACTTTTCCCTCGAACCGCTCTAAAATTTCTTTCGCTCCTGAATGAAGATTCCGGGCCCGGCTGTAATAGCCCAACCCTTCCCAGGCTTTGATCACCCGTTCCAAAGGGGCCGTTGCAAGAGCTTCGAGGGTTGGGAAAAGATCCATCCAACGCAAGAAATAGGAGATGACCACGCTTGCCCGCGTCTGTTGCAGCATCACCTCGGAAACCCAGACTTTATAGGGAGTCCGATCAACCCTCCAAGGAAACTCTCTCTTATTTTCTAAAAACCAGCGGTGCAGCTCTTCCAATCAAATTCTCTCATCTGAGATGATCTGCTAGTATGGATCATGCAGGACTTATTTTCGACTCGTCCTATCACTATATCGATCATCTAGGTCCCTTTTGCGCCCAACTCGGCTGGCCCCTCATTGTCTGCGACGACCAAGTCGCCCAACTTGCCCGCAGTTTTTATCCCGATCTTGAAATCCTTGAAACCGATTTGTTGTCCCCTCAACTCCCCGCCCACCTCATCCTCTGCGATCCGAAGGCGCTCTTTCAGGCCGCTTTTCCTTCCCTCTGCCCCAAAAAAATTCTCTGGCTCCCTCACGGAAACTCAGACAAAGGATGGAGATCCCCTTTTTTTGAAGCTCTCCAAGACGAAACCCTCCTCGTCTATGGACAGAAAATGCTCGATTTCATTTTCGAAAAAAAAGGTCCGCTTCCTTTTTTTCGGATTGGGAATTTTCGCTGGAACTACTTTCTCAAACACCAATCATTCTATGAAAAAACGCTCGCCGAAAGGGGAATCCCTCCGAACAAAAACTTTCTCTACGCTCCGACTTGGGAAGACGCGGAACAAAACGGCACTCTCTGGCAAGCCCTTCCCTCTCTTGCCCAAGCCCTTCCTTCCGACTGTAACCTTCTCGTTAAACTTCACCCCAATACCCAACGCAGATTTGCGCCCGAAATCGAAGTTCTGAAAGGAAAGTATAAAAAAAAGACAAACATTCTCTTTCTTCCTGAATTTCCCCCCATCTATCCCATTCTCTCCCTTTGCGATGCCTACATCGGGGACATGTCCTCCATCGGCTACGACTTTTTAAAGTTCGACCGACCCATGTACTTTATTGATTTGGAAAAAAACAGGGAAGAAAACAGCCGCTTTCTTTACCGATGCGGGACACCCGTCCCTCTCGATCAGCTCGGCTCGATTTATGATTTAAAAGAACCTGAGGGACGCACGGAAATTAGGAAGCGGGTTTATGATTATACATTCGATGAAGATTCAGATTTTTCAAGTTATTTTGAATGAGCCAGGGACAGGATGAACAGGATCAGCGGATGAATAGGATGAAAATAGAAATCGATAAATCAGAAATTTTTTATCCTCTTCATCCGTTTATCCTGTCCATCCTGTCCCTGCTTCTATCAAGAGCCGCTCCAAAACAAGAGGCCTCTAGAAACTAGGAGCCGAATTGTTCAATCCACTCAATCGCTTCTCTGCCGCTTCTTTTTTCGCGAACCTGATCCGCTCGAAGATCTGAAGGACTCCATTCGATCTTTTTGTTCAAGTTACGCTTCGGCTTCACGCTTACCTTTACGCCACTGCTTTCCTTCGAAGTAGTGACATCTTGATCACCATAAGTCTCGATTGTCACATTTTGCGTTACGTTCACTCTTTGTCCGAAAGGCCAGATCCCAAGAAGCCAAAATGCAAGGACGATGCTTCCTCCAATCTTGACTGAAGAAGGGGTCCAATTCCAAGCGGTAGAGACTCCCAGGGGAAGATTTTCGCCGATTTTTTGGTCGGCAAAACTCGCGAATTCTGCTGTTTTATCATAGGCGGAAGCAAACAAGGCCTGAGCCATCTCTCCGGTTCGTTCTAGGATGTTTTCACCAGGAAAAGTCTTGTTGATCGAAGGGGTCTCGGAGGGCTCGGATGGAAGCGGCTCTCCAGAGGTCGTTGCAAAAGGGAGAGATTTTGGAATCGCTGCAAAAACGCGGGAGACTTTGTTTGCTACGCCTGAACTCATGTCTTTTACAGTTTGAATGCCATGATAAGCCTGATTAAACGCGTTAAACGCACCTAAAACGGTAAAAATGAGTCCAAATGCCCCTAAGTTGATCCTTGGATTGATTGTGTTGCCCATACACTTCCTCCCTCTTTTACGCCGCCGATTATCCCATAACCCTTCTAATAAAAAGAAGATGGAATCATTTTTATAAAAAAAATCTTAACAAATCAATGCGAACTCAACGAGGGCAGGACGAAAACCGTCTGCAAGTCGTTCATATTGAAGGCGGCAGGGGAAGCTTCGATCTCATAGGCATAAGCCCCTTCTTTTAAAGGTTCCAGGGCGGAGACATAGGCTACGGGAAGTCCAGGAGGGAAAACCCCGTCCAAACCCGATGTAACGAGGAGATCTCCCTCTTTTAAAAGAGGGATTTCTTCTAAAGAGCTCCCTCCAAGGCGGCCCCTTAAATCGCGGGCCGGGCCCTCCTCATCCGCATAATTGAAATTAAACCCGATCCCTTTCAATTGAGCGCCCCGAGACCTCCAAAAAGGAACTCCGCTTCCGTGCAATTCCCCCTTCGCTAAATATCCTTCCTCTTCCGCTTTCCCACTCTTCGCAGCTAAAGTTTTTAACTGAGAAAAAAAAGATTCTTTCATCTCTTTTGAGGCAAAGAGGTCGTCCCGCTTTGCAAGACGCCCTTGAAGCGATTGAACCAAGTTCGAAAGTTCTCGGTTTTGAGCCCCCCCTCTTGCGGCGCGCACAGCGGGAGAGAGCCCTGAATCGGTGATCAAGCGGACCCGTGATTGATTTTTTCCTACGAAATCGACTACTCCAACTAAAAACCCGCCAGCGACAACGGGGCTGTTTTTTGCAATCAAAGGCTCTCCTAACGCCTCGTTGTCTTCTTCTCCCGCATCGATCCAGACGCTGCTGCTCCAGGAACTGGGGTCGCGGTAGACGACTCGGGAAGGGAAGGCCATCAATTGGCGATGGAGCCTTTTTTGCATCTGATCGGCGCGCCTTTTAAAAAATGCTTTTTTTTCTGGATCGACGCTTTTTTCTTCTGAAAAAGCGGCAAGCCATTCGATTTCATCCCCGATACGCTGCTCCGAAAGAAGCCATTCGTAAACCGTATCGATTTGCGTTCTGAGGGTCTGGTTTTCCAGCCTTAAGCGGGACAGCTCTTCTTGCTTAAGATCGGGAAGGCGCGCTAATAAAGTCCGCTCGCCCCATTTCCAAACGGGGGCCAGAGAGGCTACGGCGAAGGAACGGGTTCGGTCCGAAATCTGCTTCGGAATGCTGATCCAAAAGAAAAGAAAGACCCCCAGCAACAAGTACGGATAAGCGATCGAGCGTCGGTTCATGAGCCTATCCGCAATGTAGGATGAAAAAGGTGAGAAGAGATTTTGAGATGATTTTTGTGATTTTCGACGAAGGAATATTCGTGAATATTTCTGAGGAGAAAAGCGCAAAAAGCGCTCAAAAGATCCTCAGATTTTTCTTCATACATTGCGGATAGGCTCATGGTTCGCACACGGCAATTAAACCATTTACAACCGCATCGAGATTTTTCTCCGTCAGCCCCGCGACATTGATCCTTCCGTTGTCGAGCAAATAGATCCCGTATTGAGAGATCATTTCTTGGACTTGTTTTTTTTCAAGATCGACAAAAGAAAACATCCCCTTATGGGCGCGGAGATAGCGAAAATCGGTCCTTTTCGCCCTCTCGAGCAATCGCTCTACAAATTTCTCACGGATCGAATTCAATCGATGGCGAATCCTTTCCAAATCCTGCAGCCATTGCTTCTTCAAGTCCTCATTTTTTAAAATATGGGCGACAATTTTCCCCCCATGCGCAGGAGGATTTGAATAATTGGCCCGGATGATTCGCTTTACTTGGCTGCCGACCCGTAATTTCATAGAAGAGTTTTCAGCCACGATAAACAAGGCGCCGACCCGTTGGCAATACATGCTAAAATTTTTCGAACAAGAATAGGCGATTGCAAACTCATGTCCTTCCTCCATAAAAATCCGGACGGAGGCTGCATCGTTTTCAGGAATATCGCCAAGGCCCTGGTATGCGAAATCGAAGAAGGGGAATAATTTTTTGCGGCGCATGACTTTCGAAATTTCCTTCCACTCCCCAAGAGTCGGATCGCAGCCGCTCGGATTGTGGCAAGATGCGTGAAGGACAACCGCCGTTTTCGGAGGGAGCGATTCAAGACAATCCAACATCCCCTGAAAATCAAATCCCTTTTTACCCGCACTGTAATAAGGGTAGGTATCGACCCGCATCTTTGCCCGCTCAAAAATCGACCGATGATTAGGCCATGTTTGGTTCGGAATCAAAGCACTCTCCGTTACTTCTTGAGCCAGAAACTCAGCCCCAATTCGTAAAGCGCTCGTCCCTCCGACCGTCTGAGCGCCATAAATCCGAGACCGTGCCTCTTTCCAGCGGCCCTCACCAAACACAAGAACGCCCAATGACTCAATCAAATCAGGCATCCCATCGATGGGCAAAAAATCAGCCAACAAATCTTCTCCCATGACCTGCTCTTTTGCCTTTCGGACGGAAGGGAGGAGCTCCGATTTCAAATGCTCGTCTTTATAGATGCCCACTAAAAGATTGACTTTGTTCGGGCGAACATCCGCTGCAAACGCCCCCAAAAGACCGAAAATGGCGTCGGGCGGCCCTTCGCTGACTTCATGAAAAAACATGGGATCCTGACTTTGTCCCTATTCTACGGATCGAAGAATTTTTATGACAGGGCCTCATCTAGGGAAGTCGCTTGAAGCAAAATAAAAGAACCTCTAAAATAGCGAACCTTTCTCATTGAGGGGCGTTAGCTCAGTTGGTAGAGCGCAACAATGGCATTGTTGAGGCCAACGGTTCGACTCCGTTACGCTCCAATCTTTATAGCATTACTTTTTAGAAGTTTGTCCTTCTCGATAAATGTCGGCAAGAGAAGCTTGCGCTGCAAAAAGCTCAGCGCACGCTTTCCCAATTCCGCTCAATGCTTTCAATGATAGGTTCTTCATTAAAATTATTTTTTCCGCTTCCAGCCAAAAACAAGAAGGCCCGCGCCCGCACCAGCCATTACAATTCCGATGATTAAATTCCGCATCGTCGAATCGCTGTAGTTTCCAGAAAACTCTTTTGAAACTTTTTCCCCAAAAGTATCCATCGATTGAGAAGCCATTACAATCAGAACAATCCCAACCACTAGTAAAATACCGCCAAAAATAAGCTTAAGATTCATTGAATCCTCCAAAGTGAAATTTTTCTCTATTTCTAGCAAAGAGTGGGACGAATGTACACTGAAATTACTTCAAGAATCGGAAGAGGAGATTCCTCATGCTATTTTGGCACAGCCAGGGACAGGATGGACAGGATTAACGGATGAAAAGGATAAGAGAAAAAATCCGCTTTTTTATTTTCCATCCTCTTTATCCGTTCATCCTGTCCATCCTGTCCCTGGCTGTGTCGAAACAACCCGAAGAAGCGGCTTGAATTACAGGCGATGTAAAGCGGCTTTACAATGAGGCCAACTTTTATTCGCCTTCGAGAAGATCGAGGAAGGCCTGAAGCTGTTTTGCTCGTGTAGGGTGACGCATTTTGCGAAGCGCTTTCGCCTCGATTTGACGAACCCGTTCGCGAGTGACTTTGAAGCGGACGCCAACCTCTTCGAGTGTTTTCGGCTTCCCATCGAGGAGACCGAATCGCTCAATGAGAACCGTCCTTTCCCTGTCAGTCAGGGTGGCCAGAACCTCGCCCATTTTGTCTTTCAAAATCGCGTAGCCGGTCGCCTCTGCAGGCGATTCGATCCCCGTATCTTCGAGGAAGTCGCCGAACTGGCTTTCGCCGCCATCGCCGACCTCTGCTTGAAGCGAAATTGGATGCTGGGCGATTTTGTAGATTTCCCGAACTCTCTCAGGAGTGAGGCCCAGTTCGTTCGCTAACTCTTCCGGAGTCGGTTCGCGCCCTGTTTCCATCATTAATTTTTTCGCGCCGCGTAAGACCTTGTTGATTGTCTCGATCATATGGACGGGAATTCGGATCGTCCGCGCCTGGTCGGCGATGGCCCGAGTGACCGCTTGGCGGATCCACCAAGTGGCGTAGGTAGAAAATTTGTACCCTCTCCGGTACTCGAATTTCTCAACCGCTTTCATCAAACCCATGTTCCCTTCCTGAATCAAGTCAAGGAAGGAAAGGCCCCGGTTTGTGTATTTTTTTGCGATCGAAATAACCAGCCGCAAGTTTGACTCGACCATTTCGCGCTTGGCTTCTTGGCTCTTATCCATCCAGCGTTGAAGCATCCGGACGTCTTTCTTAAATTCTTCGAGGCTCCGCCCCGCCGCCAATTCGCGCTTGTAAAGTTTCCTCTTGGCCGCCGCTAATTTTCCTGCGGCAAACTTGTTTTTTTCTGCGCGGGGAGTGAGCTCTTGGATCTCTTTCTCAAGAGTCAAGAAACGGTCGTAAGCGGCGAGAATCACCTCGCCAAAATCTTCGATGATATTATGTCTGCAGCAAAACCTGCGTAAATAAGCTTGAGCGCGGATCCGGCATTTCTCAATTTCTTCCATGAGCCTTGCCCGATCTTCTTTTTTCAAATCGGGATCGCGGGTTTGGGTCAGGAGAGTTTCAAGAAGCTGGTCCTCGACTTTCATCAATTCGCAAAGCTTGGGCAGCAAATTAAGGAAGTGCGCTTTATCAGGAACTTCTTTTTCAGCGATGATTTTATCGAAACGCTCTTTTGTAGAAATCAGGTAGCCAGCGATCGAAATCGCCTCTCGGATTGAATACCGGAAGCGCATAATGATTTTTTCAATCTGAATTTGAGCTTTCTCGATCCGTTTCGAGATTTCGACCTCTTCCTCTCGGGTCAAGAGAGGGACAGACCCCATCTCTTTCAAATACATCCGCACCGGATCGTCGGAGGTTCCTTCCGCTCTCTTGGGGAGACCTTCGAGTTCTTTCGCTTCTTTTTTCCGCTCTTTCTGCCGTTCGACCTCTGCCTGGTTCAAAACCTGGATATCCATCCCGCTCAAATAGATCAGGACTTGATCGATTTGCTCGGGGGAGTCGAAAGTCATCGGAAGGATTTCGTTGATTTCCTCGTAGGTGAGGAATCCTTGTTCCTTGGCAATAGCGACCAACTCTTCGACTTTTTGCTGGTGTTGAGGATTGCTGAAAGATGTTGCGCCGCTCATGATCTCCTAGGCTGGAAAAGAAAAAATAGAAGTCCTAATATATCTGCAAACCAGATTGTTTTTCGACTGAAACGAAAAATATTGTGAATGGGGGACCCTCTTTCTGTCAACATCATATAATCTAGCCGATTTAATGCAACGATTTCTTCTTATATAGGATAGGTTCGTGGCTCTTTATGCTTATGGCGAAGAAGACCTCGTCTTCGCCGCCTCTGCGGAAAAAAATGGCGCTTATCGCTGTCTCGATTGCCACGCCCCTGTAAAGGTGCGCAAGGGGAGAGATCGATTCCCCCATTTTTACCATCTCAGGGCCGCCCCCTCCTGCAGACTCTATAGCAAGAGCGAAGATCACTTGAGGGCCCAACTTCAGCTCCAAAAATCTTTTCCTGAAGGGATGCTTGAAATCGAGCGCCCCTTTTTACAAATCGGCCGGATCGCCGACCTTTGCTGGGAACAAAGAAAAATTGTTTTTGAGGTCCAGTGCTCTCCGCTCGATACTCACGAAGCAGCAACGCGCACGGAAGACTACAAAACGGCCGGATATACGGTCGTTTGGCTCTTGGATGACAAAAGGTACAACAAACGCCATTTGCGCCCTGCGGAAGAATTTCTCCGCTCCGGCTTATGTTACTTCATCCAAATCCGGAACGAATGCGTATATGACCAGTTTGAAATTTTTGATTCCGGAATCCGGTTGAAAAAAGGACCCCGCATGAACATCGACCTGCAAAAAACCCTCCCCCCGCCGTCCGAGTCCCTTCAAAGGGAAGAGCGCCACCCTAAGCAAATTCTCGATTTAACAAGGTCGGTTCCTCTCCATTTTTATGGAGACCGGCTCGACAAGGCAAAACTCTCCTTTCGAATCTCTTCCTGGATGGTTTCCTTAGAAAATTGGCGCTTCCTCGAACTTTCCCTACCCAAAAAGCGGGTCCATCGCCACCCTTTAAAAAAGTGGCTTGCCCGATGGATCGGGTCGCCTTACCTTCTGCTTTTGAACAGGGCCGTCAATCAATTTTTGAAATAAAAAGCGGGATGGACCGTTACCGCCAAAAGAAACCTAAAGATCCAAACTCCAATAGCGAGAGGAAAAAGGACCCAATCAGCCAGATCTTTGGCTAAAAAAGAAACTCTCTCTATAAAAAGCTCTCTTCCCGAAGAAGAAACGCCGAGAGTCGCAACCAAAAAAAGAGCGGCAGCCAACATTCCGGCCGCCCTAAAAAATGTTTTGAATGCTTTAACCGCCAAAGCAAAGGGAAGGATCGCGGCCTTTTTTAAAAAATCTTTTAAACAGGCCCACCTTTCTTTCAAAGTATTGAACTGCATGAGTTCCAGCCCGCTGGAAATTTCAAAAAAAGCCTGGGAACTAGAATAAACGCTCGGAGACATTAAAAACCGTTACATTTTATTTATTTTTTTATAATTATAAACCAAATTACAACAATAAATCAACAAAAGTAAACATTATTATTAACAAAGCTAAACCGCCAAGAACCAAAGCCAGCCGTCTCGGGAAAATGATGGAACTTTACGTATTTTCCCCTGACGATTATAGTAGTGGCATTTAAATTTCGCAATTGAACAAGAGGATTTATGGCAGAAGACAAGGCCGCAGGCGGCAAGAAGAAGGCCGAAGGAAAAACAAAACGACCTTCAGCAAAAAAACGGGATTTGCAGAACGAAAGAAAACGGCTCCAAAACCGCTCTTACCGCTCTAGCGTGTTGACCTCGATCCGCAGCTTAGAAAGTTCGGTCGCTCAAAAAGAGGGCCCTGAAGTTTTAAAAACAAAATTGAATTCCCTCTACAGCATGATGGACAAAGGGGTGAAAAGAGGCGTTTTCAAACCTCAAAAAGCCGCGCGCACAAAGGCCAGGCTTGCAGCACGCGTAAAAGCGTAATTTCGCAAGTAGCTTCTAGTACAGCTTCTTAAGGGGCTGCCAATAAAATGAAATCATTTTTTGACGCGCCCCTTAAAATTTTTAGACAGACTCTAGCTTGCTTGAAAACACCCATAAAATTAAAAAAATTAATCTCATAGATTCTAATCTTAATCATATCTTATAATTCTGCCAAAAAAACGGGAGTTTCCTATGGGAATTGCAAAAACAAACTTTTTTGATCCCAGACTCCCTTTCTACGATTTAAGCGAAGAAAAACCTTTAGACGACGCTCACGCTAGGTTAAGCAACTTTGCTATCGATTCCACGATTAAAACCCGCCTGGCAAAACTGAAGGGAACTACTGCTAAGCTAGAGACCCTTGCGAGCAAAATAGAAGAGGTCGTAAAAACGCTTCCTCCTCTGGGGATCGCAACAGAGAAAAAAACGGCCAAGAAAACGAAGCTGACCCAGGAATGGCAGAAAACGTGCCAGGACTTTAATAGCCAAGATCTCCCAGGTCTTGAAAAGCTGATCGAGAACACAGCCTACAACATCAATAAGGCGCTCCGAAAAATCCCTTTGCACGAAATCCACTACCGGGAACGAGATTACATTGAAGAAAAACTCTATCCGAAAAAAACTGAGTTGACCGAAAAATTTAGGGCTGAATTGTCCCTAGAATGGGGAAAGGCCCTCTCGATTGCGCATAAAACCGCAGCCGTGCTGGGACTGCCGCTTCTGATTGCCGACCGAGTCCCTGCAGCCAAGCCTCCTGCAAGAAAAATCGATTGCAACACAGTCCTTGCAGACGCCTTGACCGCCTCTACAGATAAAATTTACAACTATGTAACAGCGCATCCGTTGGATGTCGCCTTTGCGGGGGCCGCTTTCGCATCCGCTGCCATTTCGATTTACCACTCCGACCTGATTACGGGACTCGCCCCAGCTGCGACCCTCGCTGCCGAAAGCCTTCAAATCCCTCTCGAAATTGCGAAAACCGTAGGCTCTACTTTAGGCAGCGGGTTCCAAAACTTCATCAAATCCTACTTCAACGCGAAAACGGGCGCTTATTTAACCGCCGCCGCAACTCTTTACCAGGCTGCAGGTCCCTTCGGGAAAATTGCAAAACACGCCTTTTTGGGTGAGCCCGCTCCAGCAGCAGGAGGCCCGCCTCCCGTAAATATCGCTGATGAAACCAGGGCCCTTTCAAAAACGCTCCTTATCGGTGGAGCGGTTGCTGCAGTCCCTTTCATCCTTAAGCCCGGCGCCATCGCAAATAGCGTCTCAAACATAACAGCAGCCTCTATTGGGATGCTGGCCACAGGCTCTAGCTCTCTGATTTTGTCGCAATCTTTCAACCCTCATCGCCCCTCCGCTTCTATCTTTTTCGGAGAACTAAGCAAAGTTCTCTTTACCTCCGCTTTTGTCGCACAAGATATTGCCGCAGGAAATCAGGGATTCATTACAGACCACCCAGCGCTTTCTCTCTTAGGGGGAGCTGCTCAATTAAGCCTCCTCGCACTAATGAACAGAAGTCAAAAATTGGCTCTTGCGGCCGGTGCTGCTTTAGCAGGGGCCGCTTATCAAGCCGCTGGCAAAAGCGCCGCGCTTGGAACTGCAGGGGTAACACTAGGATTGCTTGCCGGAACGTATTTAAAAACCATGCAGGAAAATGGGCAGCCGCGCCACGGTCCGCTCATTCCAAAAATTTTCGGCGGCGGCATTGCTTTGGGCGGATTGGGCTATGGAATTTACGAGCATTTCGGCCAACAAGCGATTGGGGATGCTGCGTCCGTTATTGCCTCTCAAGCAGCCAGCCATTCTTATGGAATCGCTGCGGCAGCCATCGGCGCCACCGCGCTGACACTCGGGGCTGCGACTGGGCGCATTACTCGGGAAGTAGTCAGGGATTGGTCGGCAACTGCATTCAAGGGGATTACGAGCAACACAGCGCTTGCAGGTTTCTTCTCTTTGGCCGCCTTTGGAGGCACAACTCTTGGAAATTCCAAGGTAATGATGGGAGCGGGAACTCTTCTCTTTGCACTCAGCGCCACAGCAAAAATAACGAACAAAGTTTTCAGCCGGCTCTTTCGCTAAGAGACTGTTAACGGATTCAGTTTCTAACAGTCCGCGAGCCGGTCCGCCAATCCAGAAACCTTGCGGCCTCGTTGAGAAAGCATCGAGCGCAAGGTTTCCTCCTCAATGACAATTTCTAATTGTTTCTTCGACCGGGTCGCCGCTGTATAAAGCGCCTCTCTTCCAAAAAGTTCGCTTCCTGGAGGAAATAAAACGAGGGCCCTGTCGAATTCACTTCCTTGACTTTTGTGGATCGAGAGACAAAAAGCGGGCTCTATCGGAGGAGGAGAAACAAAAACACGGACCTCTTTTCCATCGGAATTGAAAAAATAGGCAGTCCCTTCGTCCAACTGGATACCTCCTCTGCTCTGTCCCATCAAAATCCCGGCGCTCCCATTATAAAGGTCGTGCTGGGGCGCGTTCGCCTTGACCAAGATAGGAATAGCCCACCATTGTCCTGCCCAAATCTTTTTCCCTATTTCCTGAATCATCGCTTTGTTCATTGCCTCCGTTCCAAAAGGACCTTGCCTTAAAGCTCCCATCATCCGAAAACGGTCCATCTCTTGAAGAAGCTGGTTGGGATCAGGCCTTTCGGAAAAAATCGGCAGCGGGAATTCTTTAACCACTTGCGCAATCAGTCCTGGACCGAAATTCCAAAGATGTCGCTTCAGACACTCGTTTTGAAAGCGGAGTTTTTTTTCCACCTCAAAAAAATCACCTTGATTGACAGCCTGGGCAAAATTTTGGAGCTCGATCACATCGGTCCGTACACACCGGTCCAACCGGACAGCGAACAAGTCGGCCATCTCCGCAAAAAGACTGCCTGCGTCAACAGGAGGCAGTTGGTCTGGATCCCCGATTAGGACAAGTCGGGTATCATTCCCAATCGCTTCCAGGAGATGGGCAAAGAGGGAAGCATCTAACATCGATGCCTCATCCACCATCACGAGGTCCGCGTCGATCTGATTTCCTAAAAACAGCTTTGACTGCTCGGGCCTAAGATGCAGCAGCCGATGCAAAGTCGTAGCTTCCAAATCAAAAAAGGGATCGGCTTCCCCGTGAGAGAGGAAAGAAGTTTTGAGGCGAGCCGCCGCCTTTCCTGTTGGAGCTGCAATGCGCACTTTGAATTTTTTCTTTACCTCTCTATTCAAAGAGTGCGCAAGAAGCCGGATCAAAAAGCCCGAAATGTAAGTTTTCCCGGTTCCTGGTCCTCCGCAAATCAGAGAAAAGGGCGTTTTAAAAGCGGACCGAAGAGCCTCTGCCTGCTGCGGAAGCAATTTTCCTCGATTGATTTCGGCCCGCAACCCTTCCTCAAAACGAAACGAGTCAAAATCAGAAGAGGGTTTTAAATTCCTTAACCGTTTAATTTGCTGCAGCAGATGGGTTTCATAAACCCAATTGCGTTGGAGATAAAACCGATTTTTTTGCCGAACGACGGGGGTGGAGGGAAATAAACCCTCATCGGTTCCTTCCGACAAGACTTTTGGAGATAATGAATCGGCAATTCTTCTTTCAGAAGTGGGCTTCCAGCAAAGATCTCCTCGCCTTGCGCTTTCCATCAAACCCATGAGAAAGCGGATCTTTTCTTCACAGGTTTCGCTCCCCAACGTCTTTTCCGCAAAAAACCGGTCGAGCGGAGAGGCAGTGGAAATTGTTTTCTCAAAAAGGGACATGGCGCTCTCGGTAGAGTTTTAGATCGGGCTTGAGATGGACATAAGCTTTTCCTCTCAAAAAGAGATAAAAAGCCCCACCAAAGACCTCGTCAAAATTTTCCTCCATTTTTAAATGGCGTCTCAGGGCTTCTGCATAAATCGCAGCCTGGAGAGGATAATCGTGATTTTCCATCGTTTTGCTTAAATTAGGGAAATCATAATCCTCATCGGAGTTTCCCAGCCAATTGGTTTTCCAATCGACGAAATAATATTTCCCCTTATGAAAAAAAACGAGATCGATAAAACCCTTTACGAAGTCAGGGGGCGTATCGAAAAGAAATTCCATTTCAACTTGAAGCAAGGTTGGGTCGACCTCATTTAGTGAAAACGTTTCCGAGCCTGCCTGAAGAGACATGGCCAAGGTTTCCTGGACCCTTTCCTGGATCGGTTTTTTCCAATTGAACAAAGGAGAAAAGCGGAGTTCCTCTTCGACAAGCCGTTCGATCTCTTCCGGATTTTTCCCTTTCGTAGAGGAAAAGAGTTTTTCAAAAAGGGAATGGATGAGAATGCCCGTTTCCGCTCCCCGGGGCATCGTATGCAGCGTAAAATCGGTTCCCGCAATTTCAGGAAGCGGTAATTCGAGAATTTCCCCTTTTGTTTTGGCAAGCGAGGTAAAAGAAGAGATCAGGGAAGCCGAATATCCGGTTTTGGGTTCAATGAAGGAAAGAGAAGGGGCGGTTTTACTCAAAAAAGGAAAGGGAGGCAAGGAAAAAGGATCGGGCAGCCGCTCAAATGTAATCGATTCTTTTTTTCCCAAAGCGTCTAAAAGATCGGTCAAAGGAGATTCTTTCTCGAGCTGAGCGCAAAAAAGTTCCATAGGAGAGCGCGTGGAAAGTTCGCTTTTCGTTTCGGCAAGCAAGGCCGGCACATAAAGACGTTTTTTCGCCCTCGTCATTGCGACATAGAGCTGCCGGAGTTTTTCGGCGTTTAATTCTTCAACTTCCTCTTCCGTATCTGGAGTAGGCGAGATAAGTCCCAAAGCGAAAACAATATCGAATTCAAGGCCTTTGCTCACATGGAGAGTCATGACTTGGACCGCATTTTCGTCGGTTTCCATCCTCCTCCGGCCTCCTTGATCTTCCTTCAGATCTTTGAGCCGCGAAAGAAATCTTTTGAGCGATTCAAAGGAAAAGCCTTGGGTAGATTCCCAAGCAAAGAGGATCTCGAAAATTTGCATCAAGTCGCGATAAAACGAAACGCCATAGGAAACGACCTGCTCTTTGATCGATCGCCCGTTGATTTGAGTGTTAAAAAACAGAGAGCAGAAAAAAACTAAGCCCCGCTCTTCTAAAGTCCGCTTAAATCGAGCGAATGGAAGAGGATTTTTTAGGGAACTAAAAGGACCTGCTTGAACGATGCGTATCCGGTTTTCATCCTGAGGAGAAAGGATGGCATCGAACAATTCGGAAAGCGCTTCGAAAGCAAAAGTCGTCCCTAAGGGCGTGCGGCTGCGGGCCACCGCTCCAATCCCTCTTTGCCTTAAGAATTCAAGGGCCTGCTCTGCTTGGAATCGATCCTTGACGAGGAGGGCAAATGAATTTCCTTTCTTTACCTCGGGAAGAAGTTTTTCAATTTCAAGAGCTGCATAAGGAAGGTATACCCTCTCAAAAAGCGCCTTCGGATCTCCTTCGGCAAGCAGAAAATGGAGCGCGCCTTTTTGATCGGCAAAATCGGAATCGACCTCTGCACCCGCTTCGACGGGGAGATACTCAAGCGACCGTTTCGCCTGAGGAAGAAAAAGCCATTCGCGGGAAAAAAGAGCGTTGAGAGCGCCTACTAATTTTTTCGAAGACCGGAAATTCGTATCAAGATGATAGAGAGAATTTTCTCCCAAAACCTCTTTTGCCTTTAAGTAGATATAGACATCCGCCTTTCGGAAGCGGTAGATCGACTGTTTCGGATCTCCCACTAAATAAACAGCTCTCAATCTTGTTTGATGCAAAAAAAGACGCTGGAAAATTTCCCATTGCGTCTCATCCGTATCTTGAAATTCGTCGATGATTGCAGCCGCATATTTAGACTGGATGGCCCGCATAAAGGGCTCTTGCTCCACCGCTTTTTTCATCTTCGCTAAAATTTCATCGGGAGAGACGCTTTCCTCATCCAATGCGATTTTTTTTCCTAGAGGGTTCCAGGCAGCTTGAAGGGTGGAAAAACTATCCCGGTTCGCTTTTTGAATGAGCGGCAATAAATGGCGTCCGCCCCATTCAAAAATCCCGGGATAATGAAAAAATTCTGGCAAAACAGCCCTTACTTTCCGGTTCTCTGGACCCAGAAAAGAAAAAAGGTTCGCCTTTTCTTTGATCAACACGCGAAGAGGAGAGGGGTTTTCCGGATCGATCAGGATTTCGGCAAAAGCCGCCGTTTGCGCTTCAAAATCCCCCTTCACAACGGCCTTGAAATGGGTTTGCAAAGAATGAAAATCTTCAAACAATTTTTTTGGTTCGATCTCTCTAAAAGGGCAAGCTTGTAAAGCCGCTTTACATTGCAAGTGCAAATCAGAAAAAGGAAATCCTTCCGCCTCCTCGAACCGAAGCAACCGTTCTCCCATCTCTTCTAAGGAAGAGAATTTTTTCAGCAAAAGCCCTGCTTGCTCAACGCAGAGAGTTTTTTCATCAACGCCCAGTTCTAAAAAATCGAGAACTGCTCGGCTTAAATTTGGGGAAGAGCCGATTTCTTGGTCGGGATCGGCGAGCGAAAAATTTTCTTTCGCTTCAAACGCAAATTCACGAAGCATCCGCCAACAAAACGAGTGGATTGTAAAAATCTGGCAACGGTCAAAAGCCGCCAGCGCATCGCCTAAAGCCCGTTTCGCCTCCTCGAGGTCCTCTTTGGATTCGAAATACGGTTTCAAATAATCCCAAGCTGCGTCTTTTTTTTCAGATTCGAAAAAAGACAGCGCTTTTTCGAAATTCGCACGGATTCTCGCTTTCAATTCCCTCGCCGCCGCGCGGGTAAAGGTAACTGCAAGGACTTGTTCTACATCGATAGGAATTTGTTTTTGCGATTCGAGAATGAGACGGACATAGATATGTTCGATCGAAAAAGTCTTTCCGGTCCCTGCCGAAGCCTCAAGCAAATGAGGGCCAAATACCGGACAATCCCGCGAAAGGCAGTTAAACCGCGTCATGAGAATTCCCCTTTTTACTCCTCGTCTTACTCCCCGTCGAAGAGGCGCAAATCAGATCGGAAAACGTCTCTTTGAGATAAGCCCCCCACCCTTCTGAAATCTGCTCTGCATCGGGGATTTGCCCGCGGAGGGCCACCCAATCAATGACCTGATCTTCAAAGAGCCGTTTACTGGAAAATGTCGCCTCCATTTTTTTTCTCAACTCAGGAGCCCCTTTTTTAAGCAGCGCATCTCCCCACTCAGGCAAAAGGGGTGTGGGAGACTGGAGCGCGCGCAAATAATATTCTACAAAACGTTTAAGGCTCTCCTCGGGACAGACAAGGGATTTTATTTTTCCGCTCTTCAACAGAAGAATTTGAGGCGCATTTAAAGCGATCGCTGCAGCGAGGGCCTCAGGCCAAATTTTGAGAAGGCCGCTCACTTGGTCTTCATAAGTAGAGAGAATCCCTTGGTAAGAGACTGGCTTGATTTCCCCGAAAATCCGCGCCTTGAACCCTCCTTCCCAATGCAGTTCAATGGCTGGCCTTTCTAACGGATCGCCCTCTTCTTTAGGCTGTCCGTTTTCCAAGAGATGCAAAGAAAAAGGGCGCTCGACGCCCCACTCAGCCAACTGGGCTTTCCACTCTTGGGCATTTTCATTGATCTCCGAATGAAGAGCCTCGCCAAAGATTCCACCCGGGCCCTCTTCCGGCCGCATCGTTCCACCTCCTGTCCCGTCGAGCGATGCGCGCAGAGCCCTGCTTTTTTGAAGGGAAAAAGAATCGATTTCCTCTTCTTCAATAAAAATCCCAGCTATTTTTTGAAGATAAAATCTCCACGGATGCCGCGCTAATTTTTTTAAATGGGAAATCGGAATCGAGATTTCCTTTTCAGGAAAGATAACCTCCGGACATCGGCTGAAATCAGGCCAATAGGCCAATTTTTCTTTGGGACCCAGTAAACAATGAGCTGTTAAAAAATCGGTTTTTGAATAAGAGCGGATCTTTTTCTCTCCAAAACAGCGGGCGTCGAAAGGAACGGAAGGGTGCACAACCTGCAAAGACCTTGAAAAAGACTCGGAAATCGGCAGGTCCTTTCCAAAAAACGTACTGTCAAGAAAGCCTAAAAACTGTTGGACCAACAAAGACGGGTTGATGGGCTTGCCCTCATCGGGCGTTAAATGGCAGTAACTGATCCTTAAAAATTCCTGCGCCGAAAATAACAACTGAAGAAAAAGATAACGGTCTTGGTCGGCCGAATCGGGAACCGGTCCATCGCAGTTCTCTTTTTGTTTCAATAAATCGAGCGAGGAAGGAATTTTCACCCGAGGGAAATTTCCCTCTTCCATGCCGATTAAAAAGACGGCTTTTGCAGGAATCAACGCCCCCTCTCCGATCGAAGAGCACCGCACCGCATGCAGAAGAGAAGAGCGAACCTGGCTCGGGCAAGGACGAACTAAAAAACGACAGACCGGATCGAATGAAAAAACCTTTTGTTGCAAGTGAGCTTCTGCTTGTTTTAAGTCCCTTAAAAAATGGCGAAACCCTTCTAAGGCCGCTGAGTCAGCTTCATTTTTTGGATCGGGCATGAGATATTCCTCTGCCAAAGACTCCAAAGCCGCTGCCCAAAGGCCCAATGTTTTCTCTCCTTTAAATTCTAAGGTTCGCTCTTTCAATCCTAGAAAAAGAGAAATCATCTCCTCCAAATCTTCTGCGCGGACTTGAAACTGGGAACCTGTTTCGGGAAATAAAAAAACCATCCGGTTCAAGAGGTTTTCGAGCCCTTTTTCCCAAGATTTTCGATCAGGATCTACCGGATCTATCCTTAAATTTTTTTGAAGAATTTTCTTTCGATGCTCTCCATCCACGCCCCATTCGATAGAGACCGCCGCAACCCAATTCCGGAACCGCTCAAGCGTTTCTCCCTCCCAGTTTCGTTTTCGATAAAAAGCGGGCGTTTCAAAAAGAGAAAGGACCTCCTCTACTTCCCATTTTCCCGCGAGAAGGCTAGCAAGACGAGCGAGCCCTTGGGAAAAGGGGCTTTTCGACCGAACATCGATCCCAAACAACCGGTAAGGGATGGGGCATTCTGGGTCGGAAAAAATCAGGTCGATGAAAGGGGCATAAGTTTGGATATCGGGCGCCAGAATAGAAATTTCAGAAAATTCGACCCCCTTTTCTACAAGGCGAAAAATCCCATCGCGCAATACTTCCACTTCGCGAAGACGGGAAGATCCAGTCAACGAAATCTCGATTGAATCATCGCCCTCCACGCTCTCTTTTTCCGTCTGAAAATGGAGAAGGTCGAATTGAACCCTCTTCAGAAGTGAATCCGGCTCAACTGCGCAATGCGCTAATTCGATTTCAGCAGGAAACTTGCCGAGCGTTTTTAAAGTATCCCTTCCCAACTTCCCCCAATTCGCTAACAAAGGAGGGGGATCGCGGAGATAAGAATCAAGAGTAGCAAGCTGAGCTGAGGAGGCCCCTTTTTCCTTCCAAAACCGCCGCAATTTTTTTCTTTCGAGATCCGTACAAACATCTTCCCAGTAATGGAAGGAAGGGGAGAAGAGATAAATCGACAGCGGCATAACAAAAAGCGACTTCCAATAAATCGGAGGGAGGGAATCGATCCCAAAACAGTGGACCTGCGTACAGGCCCCCCGAAATTCAGACAAGATTTGAACCGGACTGCGCCAAAATCCTTGAATAAATAAATTCCGCAAAATCGCATGCTGCCAACCGACAGATTCTCGATGGGGATCAAAAAGAGGGCCTCCCCATTCCCCATATTTAAGAAAAAGCGAGGACAGTTGTTCGGCTAAATCCTCCAAACGCCCTTCATTTCCCTCCACATATTTCAAAAGATCAGGATCGTTCGCCTCTTTTAAGGAAATGAGCAAGGAATAAAACAGTTCCATGCGGTTTGGGGACAGGAGATTCGACAAAAGACATTCTTGAACACTGAGAAACCGAACTCCCATCAAAACGCCTTTTCTTTTGACGATCTCCAAAGAAAGCCATTGTTTAACCTCTGGGTTCGGCGTTAAGACAATCTGGGTTTCAAGCGGATGGCCCGCCTGCTTTTCCAATCTTTCAGCAAGAATCTCCGCCAAGACATCCATCCGCTGGCTGAAAAAAAGTGTCGGGTTGTTCTCCATGCGACTCAAGTATGGCAAAATCATCCGTCCCAATGCAATCCGTTTTTCCTGTTGCAATCAGCAGGCAGAAGCAGATAACCTTGAAGTTGCTAACAAAAAATTTTCAAGTGATCTGGAATTCTTATTTAGGCTCAGAAACGTTCCATGCGTTGGATTTTTCGCACCGATCATCGCTCCTTTTATTTTCTCAACGCGACTCAATTTCTCAGTGCGCTCAATGACAACGTATTCAAACTTCTCGTTATCTACCTCCTCATTAACATAAAAGGCCCCGCGGCCGCAAATACCATCCTCTCTTTGGCCGGGGCCATTTTCGTCATTCCTTTTCTTTTATTTTCATCGAGCGCTGGAGTCCTGGCCGACCGATTTAGCAAGCGGACGATCATTGTTTTGACCCGCGGCACGGAAATTGCGACGCTCTCTTTTGGCGCCCTATCTGTTTTCTTTGAATGGGAAATTGGCGTTTACGCCACCCTTTTCTTAATGGCTGCGCAAGCCGCCGTTCTCGGCCCCTCAAAATATGGGATCATCCCGGAACTCGTCGATTCGAAGATGATTTCCAAAGCCAATGGGTCGATGACCTCTTTTACCTACTTAGCCATCATCCTCGGCACTTTCCTCGGATCTTTCATCACCGATATTTCCGATAAAAATTTCCTCATTGTAGCGTCCTTTTGCCTGCTCGTGGGGTTCATCGGCCTCTTAACCAGTTTAGGGATCAAAAAAACGGCAGCGCAAAACTCCCCGAAAAAAATCACTCCTTTCTTCCTCTACGAAATCTACCAAACGCTGAAATTCGGATGGACGATTCCCCACTTGCTTCCCGCAATGTATGGCTCTTCCTTCTTTCTTTTCATCGGGGCTTTCACCCAATTAAATATCATCCCCTTCGCGATGCAATCGCTCGGCCTTACGGATGTAGGGGGCGGATATCTCTTTTTAGCCACAGCCGTCGGAATCGCCATCGGCGCTATCCTCGCAGGCCAACTCTCAAAAGACCGCGTAGAGCCGGGACTTTCCTGCCTCAGTGGATTTCTCATCGTTTTCTTTTTCTTCCTCCTCTATTTTTTTTCCTGGTCCCTGATCGTCACAATCTTCGCCCTCGGCTGCCTAGGGATCGCAGGCGGCGCCTACCTCATCCCTTTCGATTCCTACCTACAGGTCAACAGCCCCGACATCAAGAGAGGGCAAGTCATCGCCGCCGCAAATTTTTTCAGTTTCGTCGGAGTCCTCATGGCTTCCTTCTTCCTCTATTTCATCAGCGAAGAGCTCGGTTTCAGCGCAGCCAGCGGCTTTGCATTTATGGGTGGTTTGACGCTTCTCTCGAACATTTTCATCACAGGCCGCCTCTCCGCGCTTTTCCTCCCGTTTTTCGTGAAAAAAATCCTCAAACGCTTCCGTTCCCTCCATCTCGCCTCTCCTGTTCCCGACGCCTCTCACATCGTCATCTTGCAAAGCAGATCTTGGTGGGATGCAATTCTCCTCTTCTCATGCATGCCCAAACTTAAAATTTTAGTGCCCGCGCCCTACTTCCGCAAATTTCCCTGGTTCAACGGATTTGTCGATTCCTTCCGGATCGTCCCTCGACATCCCAACCATCGCACAACTCTCCTCAGCCTTCTCGGAGAAACCAAGCGGCTTCAAAACCAAAACTGCCCCACCTGCCTCTTCATCCAACCGCAAGAGGGGAGCGAAGAAATTATCAAAGCTTACAAAAAAACCTTCGAGAGATTTCATCTTCCCGTTGTCTTTGCCCACGGGAAAAAAGAAAAAGTTCGAAGGAAACTGCTTTTCTTCCACATTCCCATCAAACAAATCACCGTTCAATTCTCAAAACAATAAATTGTTCAACAGCGCTCTTAGCATCACAGCGATTGATGGAGAGTCTCTTGCCTCAAGTTTAAGAAAACAGAGAAACGCTCGGGATGCCACAAGCTTATTTTTTTCATCAGCGCGGAGACGCCGCGAAACGCAGCGAGGGAGATAGGAGGGAGGACGCAGAGGCCGCGAAGCGCGGAGAAAAACAGAGGAGTTTTCGGGGTGCGGACTGGAAGCGGCAAAAATTAAAGTGTTTTTCGCAAGAGGCGAAAAACACTTTGATGCTCCCGCGAAGCGCGGAAAATCTTCCATTCTTCTGTTTTTTCGCCGCGAAAAAACCTCCGCGTTCTCCGCGCCGATCTCCCCCGCTGCGTTTCGCGGCGTCTCCGCGCTGATGAAAAAAAATAGGCTTGTGGCATCCCCGAGCGTTTCTCCGTTTCTTAACTTGAGGTAAAAGGCGCCGCTCGAAATTACAGGTTGTCAATATGTTTTTCATGCAATCGCCCTCCTCCTAGCATAGCAACTGTCCATCCTGTATTTAGGTTTGCCGAAGTAACTTGTTGAATCACAAACGATCTATCACATAAGCTCTTTCGCTCAAATTAAGGGGATTTTAAATGTGCTTACAAGAACTTGGGATCTGCGCGAAACATGCAACTCCCATCATTGTCGGAATTAGCATCTTCGGCGACGTTGCGGATCATTTTGGAGCGCCGGGATTTATCGTTGCTTCGATTGCCGTTGAAGCAATGCAGCGCATTCATTTATTCGACGCAGTTCTGCATGAACCATTAAGGAGACACGGCTTCAACTCTCAACGCACTTGGCAATCGATCGCTACCGGACTGGAATCGATTGTAGCAAGCAGAATGCTTGTTGGTAATTCTCTTCCCTATTTAACAATGGTCTCTGTTGCCATTACTTGTGGATTAACCGTTGGAATCTCAGCTGTTTTCACTCACCGGTACGCAAGGTAGGCGAAGAAAAGAGGCCCTCGATAAAGGGCCTCTCAAAAAGGAAAATTAGAATGCGTAGATGAATTCTAATTCATATTGCTTGTAGGTCAGGTCGGGACCGATATTCTTATCGAGCGTCCAGGAACACTTAAAGTTCTGAAGAACTGTCAAGTTATCCGTGAAAGCATACAAACCTTCGATTTCAAACCCATGGTAATTCCCGCTGCCGACAGCCGTTGCGGCTGTGGTCGCTCCTTTAGTTGGATCTCCGCTGATATCGTTGGTGTAAAATCCGACGTTTCCTACATTCCCGCGGCCAATGCCTGCTCGGTCGAAGTCGGGGATCGCTTGCGCCTGGACCCACTGATAGTTGGTATCGATCGCCCAGTCGCCTTTCTTCTTGACGAGTCCAATTGAAACGCCCGTATACCACGCCCAGTTTTGTCTTTGGTCATGAGTCTGCACAACGCCGCCTGCCAAGTGGTTGGTCAATCCAGCCGCATAAAACTTGATGAGCCGCTTTCCTAACCAATCGGGATACATCTGGTAAGAGGCGAGGAGTTGGGAGATTAGAAATTTAAATCTTAAATTGTTCAATTCGTTCGCATAAGGCTTATACCAGTCGATGATCGAATATTTCATATTCAATCCGACGTTGGCAATTCGCAAGCCGCCCATCTCAGCCACGTAGGCGTAATGATTGACTTTATCATCGACTAAAAGGGCGCCCGCATTGAAATAATAATCGCCAACCGACTGAAACGCCTTATTAAACCGGAAAAGCACGCCGTCGTAGAGAGGGCCGAATTCAACTTTTGAATCGAACACGTTGAACAAGAATCGGCGGCCGAGCTCCGCGTCAACCGTAAAGGTGTCTTCCGCGACGATCCTGCCTCCGAGATATCCTTTCTCGAGCTTGATGTTGTTCATTACCCCGCTTCGGATCCCCATATCGTTGTCGAATTCGATTTTGATCGCAGCCCAGGTACGGTCGGTACGGTAATCGATCATCACGTTCACTTCGATGTCCCAGGCGTACTGAGGTTTGCCCGTGGCGCTGTCGTGGCCGCGCTGGCGGACTCCATTTCGCCTTTCGTTGGTGTCTTGAAATTCGGTTCGAACTTCTCCGCTCAAAGAGAGATCTCCCCCAATTTCTTTAACGGTGACCAATCGTTTATCGCGGAGCCATCTGCGAAGCGCATCCATATCGTCGTTATTTTGGTCGACTTTTTCGTCGAATTGGATGTCTCCCTGGGCGACATTTTTCCCAAAGGGATACGGCACTTTTTCAGCAAAAGCAAGCATTGGAAAGCCAATCAAGAGAGTGGCTAAAAAAGGAGTCAGGAGCGTTCGGTTGAGCTTCAACATGGAAGGCCTATAAATTAAAGGATTCATTAAAAGAACCCAACGATTATAGGCGCCTCTTCCTATTAAAAGCAATGAAATCGCTCATTCTAAAACCGGAGTTGGCCTGAAAGAGAAACCCCTTCCTCAAACCATCCCCGCCATTCGATATTTAAAAAAAACTTCGATCCGCGGCTCAGCGTGCACCCCAAGAAAGGGCCGACGACCGTCGCCGATTCAAGCCGCGCAGAAACCGGCTGCAGACGGCTGACACGAAAAACCGATTGATTGGCAAGACATCCCAAATAGGGGGAGAAAAGTCCGATTTTTTGCGTGATCGCAGCTCCCGCTTGCCAATACTGGAGTTTGATTTGTGCCAAGCTCCCAAGTTGAGTCCCGTCTAGGCTTACATGGGCCTGAATCCGGTTAATCCCTCCCACTTGCCCGAGGGCAGAAAAAGCGGTGTCTTTGATTTCAAAAACTACCAACTGCGCCTCTCCGCTCCACAAAAATCCGGAGTTCGATTCGCCTTGAACAAAGACCCCGTTTTGCTTCCAATTCCAATTCAATTGGCCCGTGCCAAGCTGAACTCCGAGATTGAACCGCTCTCTGACGCTCCAGACAATTTCCCCGATTTGGGAGCCCCCCTGGATGGCCGCCTTCCGAATCCCTGAGTTGCTGCTCTCAGGAGAAGCTTTCAATTTTTTTTGGAATAAATAATCTGCTGTAAACCCGGCCTGAATATTTGTCCAGAAAGTGTCCGGGATCCAAAATCCCTCTTCCAGCAAGGAAGGGGTGGCCGGATTGCCCACGGGAGCGGAAAAGAGAAGAAAGGACTTAAAACCTAAAATCGCCTGAAACAGTAATCGCTTCTTCATCGATCAACCTGGCCTCTAAATTGAGCATAAAATAGCGCCCCGTCGAAAGGGTGCAGCCGAGATAAAGGCCCACCGGCGTAGCATTTTTAAAGGTGTTGCTCCCCGATCCGCTGCTCGAAATCGGAATCGGAAACCCATTCAAAATCGTCTGTGCGGAAGAATATTTGGTTCCGATATAAGGGGTAAAAAGTTCGATTTTATAGGAAATATCGAGGTTGATCTGCCACTGGCTCCATCGAACTTCTCCATTGCCGCTGGGAGCGTTGGCCCCGTCATTCGTCACCCATTCCGGATCGTATTTGGCCCAAGAATACCGGCCGCCCAACCCTAAACAAGCACAACCCCATTCAAAAAAGATCGCTCTTCCTCCAGCCGCCCAAAGGAAATTGCGGTCTGTTTGAATTTCAATCCGGTGGACGCTATTTTCTAAATCGGTAAAACGCCAGTCGGCATTGGTAGACGAGGAGCCGAACACTCCGTAAAGATCAATCCGGTCTAAAAGGTTCAAAGTCACAGTCCCGGAATTCGTATACTGTTTATAACAGTCCACTCTTCCCGAATCTTGCTGTTCCATCCTTCCATTAGTAACAAAATCCCCTTCATAGCCCGCCCGAACATCGACCCAGCTATTTCTCGAAATGAAAAATCCATCTTCCAGGATTTGGGGAGCCGAGGTGTTGCCAACGGGAGTTCCAAAAAGCGGTCCGGAAAGAAAGAGAGCGGAAAAAACTAGATATTTGAGCATGAGCCTATCCGTAATGTAGGATGAAAAAGGTGAGAAGAGATTCAAAAGATCCTCAGATTTTTCTTCATACATTGCGGATAGGCTCATAGATAAAATTGGAACCGTTCTTGTTCCAAAGACTGTTAGAGTAGCAGAATAGAGGGACAAATTGCAAAGTTTACAAAAATGCCAATTCTTTTGGATTTGACAAAACAACCCAGGGAGAAGAATTCGACCCGCTCAGCCATTCTTTCCAATCAGCCATTGGCGCCCCTTGCGTCCCTATCCGATTGAATCTCCAAAGCTCCAATTCTCCCGTCGCTGGATTGGGAAGAAACCCAAAAAACCACCCCGACCAATTCGTGTCGGCAAATAAAAGGGGCGCGGGCGGACAAAAATCAAGCGTGCGCATCGCATTCGCTATTTCTCTTTGCCAATCCCGGACAGACACAGGACTGCGGGTCTCTTCTAAAACAAAAGAAAGGACCGCCTGATGAATTTCCGCAGGATTTAAATAGGAACTTATCCCTTTTTCTATTGAAGGGATCCTTCCTAACACATTCTCTATCACCTTCTGGATCGCTTTTTTCGCTTCCGAAACTGGCAAGAGAGGAGCATTTTCGAAAAGAACGGAATCGACCCAGGAAATGATATTTTTAACTCGAGAGCTTTTTAACGATTGGAGGGATTCAATCAAATGGGCCCGAAATCCAGCCGTTGTATCGGCGGTTTGCATTTGCCGGAATCGATGCAGGAACAAAGATTGTTCCTCCAAAGCAAGCCTTTCACTTAAGCGATGCGCGATGTGCTCTTGCATTGCCTCGTCGTATTTCAATCGGCTGAAAAAACGGCGGATCTCTTCGATGGCCATTTCCGCATTCAAAGAAAGAAGAGAGGGATCAAAAAGGAAAGCATGAGTAGGGGAGCGCATCAAGAGAACAGATCCTTTTCCCCCCTTTTTTTCTTCCAACAAAAAACGCAAGAGCTGCTCTTCAGAATGGGGGATTATTTGAGATTCTTCAAACCCTCTCTCTTTGCTGCAATAAGCCTGCAGCAAAGTTTCCATTGTCCCTCCTGAAAAATAATCCCAGGGAGATCTCCTTCCTCTTTTCTGAGATCTCCTCATTGCCGATTCAAGGAATTCAGAGGATTGGATGAATTGAATCAGTCCCGTAGTGATCTCCGAAGCAAGCTTTCGGTCCAAAGAAGGAGGGACAATCAAATCATTTTCGACCGCTGCAAAAAAGTCCCTCAGCGAATGGATGTACTCTTCCCCGGAATAGACCCGCGTCCACTGGGAAGCATCGGACCTGCCGTGTTTATAGACCAACCGGAACCCTGCGAGGCTGTCATCGTATAAATGGGCTTCCTCTCCAACTAAAGAAGGATCGAAAATTTCCTGAAAATATTCCTGGAGTTTTTCATCATACTGTTTCATGAGCGAGGAAAAAAAGCCTGCAAGCGCCTCCGCTTTGGCCGCAGCGAGGTCCCTCGCCTCGAGAGCGGCGTTTGCCGCTTGGACAGCCGCCACAAGCTCTGCTCTCAATTGATTTCGGAGCGCATTGTTATCAGAGGAGGCCAGCATTGATTCTCCGCTGCGCGCGGCATTGACCGCTTGCTCATACTCCTTATGGCATTGGGCAGCTTCATCATTTGCTTGCTGCAACAAAAAGCTAATCGTTTGATAAAGAAAATCTCCGATTCCCCCTTTTTCATCGTGAGCAAACCCGAGTCCAATGTACAAATTCCAACGGGCGAAGTCGATCTTCACATCGCAAAACGAAGCGATCGTATATTCCCAAATTCGGAGCAGGGCGCATTCTGTAAAAGATTGAAAGACAAGGCAGGCTTGTTCAAAACTTTTTCTCCAAGCTGAAATTTTCTGGGAGCGCTCGCTCGGTTTTTGGTAATAAACAGCCGATTGCCGCGCCAGCAAGGGAGCCATCTGAATCCGCGCAAGGTAGGCCTCATCGTCTAAATCTTCTTGTGTAATTCCAGCTTTGCGAAGCAAAACAGAACGGATCAACTCTTCAACAGTTTTTATCTCATCAAAAGTTTCTTCCGCAAAGAACCGCTGCAATTCGGCTCTCTTGCCGGCAAACGTCTTCTTTTTATCTAAAGCTCCGCCCGCTTCAAAAGCCCTGATCAACCCTGGGGAATAAGCAAGTCCTTGCAGGGCGGAAAGCGGTTTTTGCAAATCGCCTCTTCCCGATTCAAGGCTCATCGGGACCATGTATTCTTGTCCGCCAAACACCCTTTTCAATCTCCCGGTGCTGAGAAGTTCGTAGAGATCTTTCAAAAGGCGCAGGGGATAATTTTTTTGGATCAAGATCGCCGGAGCCGTCGCAAAACACGAACCTGTCGACTGCCTCAGCAAAGTCAACCAAGCTGCCAAAACCGCTCTGCGGACATGAAAAGATTCCAGACGCCGGATCTGTCCGCCCTCTGCGCTTTCTCCGCCGTCTCCAAGGGTTTCGCGGACCGCCTGTTCCGCTCTTTTGTGGCAGAGGGGCGGCGAGAATTTTTTTAACCAAAGAGCGCATTCAGGAACTTCTTGTAAATAGTTTAAAGAGGAGCGCAGATGCTCAAAAATCAGCGCATCGCCCTCTCTCTTTGGACCGATAAAATAAAATCCCTCATCGAATTCCCGGCTCAATTCCGAAAGCCGTTTTTTATCCAATTCTCCCGATTCGTCGATCAATTGCACAGCAATTTTAAGCCCGTAATGGCGAGCCCGGAACCGGAAGGAATCCTGGAGCGGGAAGAGGTCCATAAAATAGGAGATTTCCGCCTCTTCGGGCGCGTCCAAGCGCCTGGCTAAAGAGCCCTCTGGCATCTCTAAAAGGGAAGAGAGGAAACGTTCTTGAAACGAATGGGTGTCCACAACCTAGACTTATAAAAAAAATCTTTACTCAGCAACTATACTGTCATCTACCTGAAACTTTGAATTTTGACTCTGCGAGGCAAAGCACAATCGAAGCTTTGCGTTCCGAACGAGGAAGCCCTTTCCCCTATCGGGAAGGGTGACGAGGAGGATCGATTGGGCGAGGTCGCAGCCAGTCAAAATTCAAAGTTTCAGGTCGATGGCAGTATAACATGTAAAGCTGCTTTACATGAGTCTTTTGCTATATTTCTCCAATCGAGTAGACTAGAGAACTATTTTTCATTGAGGACACCCATGAAAGTCAAGATCCAAGATAAATTGATTGAACTCCCGGAAGGAAGCACTCCAAAAGACGCCGCAGATAAACTTCATCTGACGGCTCCCGACCAAGCTGTGACTGTCAACGTCAACGGGACTCTTCGCGATTTTAACTATCCGCTCTCGGACGGAGACGAAATCGTCTTCTTGAATTTTGACGATCCTGTAGGGAAAGACGTTTTTTGGCATACCTCAGCCCACCTTCTCGCACAGGCCGTCCTCCGCCTTTGGCCCAACGCGCAACCGACGATCGGGCCTCCCATCGACCACGGTTTTTACTACGATTTCGGCAATCTGACGATTTCCGACCAGGACTTTGAAAAAATCGAAAAAGAGGTCGAGGCGATCCTCTCAGAAAACCACAAGACCCAAAGAGTCGAATTCGCAGACAAAAGCGAAGCCCTAGCCGCCTTTGCTAAAAATCCTTTTAAAAAAGAGCTCATCGACAGCTTTGAAGACGCCTCGCTTTCTGCTTATCGGCAAGGCGAATTTTTTGACCTGTGCCGCGGACCTCACATGGCGGGCTTGAACAAAATCAAGGCCTTTAAAATCCTTAAAACTTCAGGAGCTTATTGGAGAGGCGACTCAAACCGGGAAATGCTCACCCGCATTTACGCGATCTCCTTTCCCGACAAGAAGCGGCTGAAAGAATATCTTGAATTCGTTGAAGAGGCAAAAAAAAGGGACCACAAATTGATCGGCCCCCACCTAGACCTTTTCTCTTTTAAAGAAGAGGCTCCAGGAATGCCTTTCATCCACCCTCGCGGACTTCTGATTTGGAACCGCCTCATCGAATTTCTACGCACAATCCTTAAATCCTGCGGCTACATCGAAATCAAAACCCCCATGATGATGAGCAGAGAGTTGTGGGAACGCTCAGGCCATTGGTTCCATTATCGCGATAATATGTACACCTCGCACATCGAAGACCGCGATTACGCGATCAAGCCGATGAACTGCCCCGGCTGCATGCTTTATTACCGCACAGCCACCCATAGCTACCGGGAACTTCCTCTCCGCGTCGCCGAGATCGGGCATGTCCACCGCTTTGAAGCCTCGGGAGCCTTAAACGGTTTGTTCCGCGTAAGAAGCTTCCACCAAGACGATGCGCACCTTTTCATGAGGCCCGACCAAATCCGGGACGAAATCAACGCTTTGCTTCGGCAAGCCGAGCAGATCTACATGACCTTCGGGCTCCCTTACCGCCTCGAACTTTCAACGCGGCCTGAAAAATCAAAAACAATCGGCAGCGACGAAGAATGGGAAAACGCAACGAATGGACTCAAAGGCGCCCTCGACGATTCGGGCCATTCCTACCGGATCAACGAAGGCGACGGCGCTTTTTACGGACCCAAAATCGACATCCACATCCGCGACGCCATCGGCAGATTTTGGCAGTGCGGGACCATTCAGCTCGACATGGCCCTTCCCCAGCAATTCGATCTCGCCTACGTCGACAACGACGGGTCACATAAACGCCCCGTCATGCTGCACCGCGCTCTTTTCGGCTCGATTGAACGGTTCTTCGGGATTCTCGTTGAACACTTCGCCGGAAAGTTTCCGTTTTGGATCAGCCCGTACCAAATTAAAATCGCAACGGTCGCGGACCGGCACATTCCGTATGCGCGAGAATTGGCGAAAGAATTTGAAAAATACGGCCTTATTTGCGATGTCGACGACAGCAACGAATCGGTCGGGAAAAAAGTGCGCAACGCACAGCTTTTAAAAGTGAATTACCTGTTGACGGTCGGCGACAAGGAAGTTGAAAATAAAACCATCGCTCTCCGCACACGCGATAACATCGTGCATGGAGAGGTTGACATTTCTGATTTTCTTGCTAAAGTCATTAAGGAGCGCGATGAGCGCGCTTTGATGTCTCCCTTCTCGACAACGGAGAAAAAGTAAATGAAAGTCATTTCAATCAGCAGCTTCAAAGGGGGAACGGCGAAAACGTCCACTTCTCTCCATATTGGGGCTGCACTGAGTTTGTTCCACAAAAAAAAAGTCCTCTTGATCGATTTCGACGCGCAAGCAAATCTCACCACAGGATTGGGATTCGATCCCGATGAACAGGACAGCATGGCGCCCGTTTTGCAAGGCGAAAAAACACTTCAAGAAGTGATTTTGGATACTTGCATTCCCAATATGCACATCGTTCCTGCAGACACTTGGCTCGAGCGGGTTGAAGTTTCCGGATCTCTTGCAGCGGACCGCTATTCGCACGAAAGGCTGAAGGAAATTCTCCGCGACCTGCCTTATGATTTTGTGCTCATCGACACACCTCCGTCGCTCTGTTGGCTTACAGAATCTTCGCTGATCGCATCGAAGTGCTCCCTTGTTTGCGCAACGCCCGAATTTTACAGCGTCAAGGGGCTACAGAGGCTCGCTTTATTCATCAATAACATTTCAGAAAGACATGGAACGGAAGTTCTCGGAGTTGCCCTCTCGTTTTGGAATCCGCGAGGCAAGAGCAACGACGCGTTTTTAAAAGTCATTGAACAAACATTTCCACAAAAACTCTTGCAAGCAAAGGTGAGACGGGATATCGCAGTATCTGAGGCAACCATTTACGGCAAGCCGATTTTTGAGACTGCGCCCAAATCGCGCGCCTCGCTAGATTACATGGCGCTCACCACGGAAATATTAAAGAGGGTTTGATGATGTCTAAGTTCAATGATCTTCTGAATCTGCGATTCAAACAAAAAGAGACGCAGCAGCCAAAAATGACGGCGCTTGTCGAACGTTCGAATAACGGGGATCTTTCCAGTTTTTCAGGGATCTTCCGCACAACGGCGTTGAACGAAAAAGAAAAACTCGACCTCGAAACGATCTTAAAAAATTTCCGCTTCAATGAAAATTATGAAGTGGAAAACGATCTCAAATCGCTGATGGCGATCACCTCAGAGGTGAAAGCGATCACGAATCAAGCGGTCATTTTACACGGGGAGCGAATCAAAAGGGCGCAAGACATCTTGAAAAAATACAAAGATGGCGCGTTCACAGCCTGGCTTTTCGCAACCTACGGCAACCGTCAAACCCCTTATAATTTTCTCCAGTATTACGAGTTTTACTCCCTTCTTCCCCCAACTCTGCATACAAAACTCGATCAAATGCCTCGCCAAGCCGTTTACACTTTGGCCAGCAGATCGGGCTCTTTAGAGAAAAAAGAAAGCATCGTTCAAAATTATCACGGACAGCCGAAGCAAGAGCTCCTCTCGCTGATCCGCATCGAATTTCCTCTCGATGACGAAGATAAAAGGCTTCCTAATTACGCCGCGCATGGGCTTGCCTTTTTAAAAAGGGCAAGAGAGGTGTTGAGAAATCCGATTTGCGTTCCGAGCGAAGAGGAAAAAAAACAACTCCGCAACCTCGTCGCCCAAATTCAAACGCTCATCGAACGATAAGAAAGATCCATGGCGCGCTCGGAAAAAGACTACCAAAGCCCTTTTTCAGCGCGCTACATCAGCCCCGAAATGTCCTATCTTTTCTCGGCTCATTACAAAATCACGACTTACCGCCGTCTTTGGATCGCCCTAGCGAAAGCCCAAAAGCAACTGGGCTTAAAGATCTCTGCCCATCAAATCGACCAGATGGAAGCTCAAATCGAAAACATCGATTTTGCAAAAACGAATGAATACGAAAAACAATTCCGCCACGATGTCATGGCCCACATTCACGCTTTCGGGGACCTGTGCCCCGATGCCAAACCCATTCTCCACCTGGGGGCGACATCGAGCTACGTATTAGATAATGCAGACCTTATCCAATTGAAAGCCGCCCTGCAGTTGCTCTTCCACAAATTGGTCCACATCCTCAAGCTTCTCTCTTCCTTTGCTGAAAAAGAGGCCAGCTCTCCCTGTCTCGGATACACCCATTTTCAAAAAGCCCAGCCGACAACCATCGGCAAGCGAGCCTGCCTTTGGATCCAAGATTTTCTCCTCGACGCTACCGAATGGGAGCGGCAAATCCATTCCCTCCCTTTTTTGGGCGCCAAAGGAGCTACAGGGACCCAAGCTTCATTCCTCTCCCTTTTTGAAGGGAATTTCTCCAAACTCCAACAGATGGAAACGACCCTCTCAAAGGAATTCGGCTTTTCGAAAGTGCTCCCCATCGCAGGGCAAACCTACACGAGAAAAATCGATCTCAATCTCATCAACGCGCTCGAATCATTTGCCGCTAGCGCCCATAAAATGGCGACCGACATCCGCCTTCTCGCTCATGAAGGGGAACTCCAAGAAACCTTCGGCCAGGCGCAAGTGGGCTCTTCTGCAATGCCCTATAAACAAAACCCGATTTACGCCGAACGCATTTGCGGAATCGCCCGGTTCGTGATTTCTCTCGCTCAAAATCCCGTCTATACAACCGCGACCCAGTGGCTCGAAAGAAGCCTTGACGACTCTTCCAACCGCCGCCTTTCGATCCCCGAAACATTCCTCGGCGTCGATGCGCTCCTCAATCTCCTCCATCACCTATTGACCCACCTTATAGCCGACCGGCAACTCTCTCTGGACCACCTTCAAGAACAAATTCCCTTTTTAGCGATGGAAAACATCCTGATGAAAGTCGTCAAAAAAGGAGGGAGCCGGCAAGCCGCCCATGAAACGCTCCGCCAAATCGCCATTTCCCACAAAAATAAAAACGCGACCGCATCCCTCCTCTCTGAAATCGAACGGCAGCTCCACTTAAAGCCCGAAGAGATCAGCCCCCTTCTCGACCCCGCCGCCCTCATTGGGGCAGCTCCCCATCAAGTCCATGCCTATCTTAAAGACGAGGTTCATCCCTTCCTTTCCCGCCACCAAACAACCACCGCATTCCCTCCCGTAGATATTTAACAAATGATCCATTATCCTCTCCTCCCATCACCAGAGGTGCCCCTTTCCGGGCTGAAAGACTGCCAAGGCAGTCAACTCTAAATACTTGATCTAGATCATACTAGCGTAAGGAGAGTGAAGTGATACCATTTATCAAAAATAAGTTGCACAAGTGCGCAGTGTATTTTATCGAGGACCGAAGTTTGGAGATCGAAGTAAACTCAGAGAGTTTGCGAGAGCGAAAACGAAGGCCCGCAGGTAAAAGACACCCGCAATTGTGAAAGTTAATTTTGATAAATGGTATGAGCTTAATCCGCATTCGGATTGCCGGCATGGTCGGCAATCTTTTAGAACATTACGACCGGGCCCTTTTCGGCCTCTTGACCCCGTTTATCGCCCCTCTCTTCTTTGGGGACAAAGATCCGATAACCGCCCTGATTTTAACATTTGCAATCCTCCCCTTGACCCTTTTAGCGCGCCCTCTCGGGGCCCTCTTTTTCGGGTGGATCGGAGATCGGTTCAGCAGGAAAGAAGCCCTTTTTTGGTCATTGTCCGGGGCAGCGATAGCAACCGTTTGGATCGGATGTCTTCCCGGCTCTTCTCAAATCGGCCTTTGGGCCCCGATCCTCCTCTCTTCCGGAAAAGCCCTTCAAAATTTCTTTGACGGAGGAGAAACGACAGGAGGCGCGATTCTCGTCCTAGAAAGCACTGAGTCTAAAAAACGGAGCCTTTTCAGCAGTTTTTACGACCTCTCCACTCTTCTTGGCATTCTTCTCGCCTCCGCCGCAGTCGCCCTGTTTTGCCGGTTTCATCTCATTGAAACCAGTTGGCGCGTGCTCTTTTGGGCAGGAGGCGCTACAGGTCTTGCCGCCCTTTATTTCCGCTATCGCCTCCCTCTCGAATCGCAAAAACGCCCCTCCTTTCGACTCAACGATCTGTTTGCGGAAAAAAAAGCCCTTCTCTCGATTCTGTTCGCATCTGGGTTTTCGTATACGACCTATTCCATCCCTTTTATTTTAATGAACGGATTTCTTCCTCTCATTAGCCCGATCACAAAAACCGAAGCCATGGAAATCAATACAGCCTTGATGGCCCTCGATTTTTTTCTTCTGCCTTGTTTCGGATGGATGGCTCAAAAGATAGGGAAAGAAAAAATGATGACGGGAGCTGCCCTGATGACAGTTCTTTGCGCCGTCCCGCTCTTCTCTTGTTTGGACGGCGGCGGATTGCTTACGGCCATTGCAGTCCGGGTTGCTTTTGTCGTGCTCGGCGTCGCTTTCGCAGCCCCTTACCATGCCTGGGCGCTCGAACAGACTGCCCCCGCATACCGATTTACCCTTCTCTCTGTCGGCTACGCTTTAGGGACGCAGCTCATCGGGGTTCCGTCGACAGCCCTCTGCCTTCTGCTCTATAAACAAACAGGATGGGTTTGGATGCCAGGCCTCTATTTTGCCGCATCAGCCGCAGCCGCTTACTTCGCCGTTGCCCGTAGAAAAACCAGTCCTGTTCAAGCAACGCCCTTTTGATGCATTTTTCCTCTGGAGGAAAATACCTTTTGCAAAGTGCCAACAGCCAAACCGATCGCGCTGCGGGCAGCTGGGGAGTCCTTGAGAGGATTCAACATCACAAAATCGTGGTGCGTCCCCGAATAGCGGACAATCGCAGCATCCACACCCGCCTGAAGCAATTTGCGTCCATAGGCTTCTCCCTCATCTCTCAACACATCGTTTTCATCGGTAATGATTAAAGCAGGGGGCAGATGGCGCAACTGTTCAATCGACGCATGCAAAGGGCAGACTGTGATTTTTTTCCGCGCCTCAATGCTGGGTTCATAAGCATTCCAAAACCATTCCATCGCAGGCTTGGTCAGCCAAGGCCCTTCTGCGAATTCGCGATACGAACCGTTATTGAAGTTCGCATCCGTCACAGGATAAAAAAGAAGTTGGAAGTCAATTTTTGGACCCTTTTTCTCTTTGGCCAATAAGGTCAGAGCAATCGCCATATTGCCCCCCACGCTATCGCCCGCAACGGCCATTCGAGACGAATCGATATGCAAAGCCTTTCCGTGCTCTACAACGTACTTCATCGCCCCATAAGCCTCTTCAATTGCCTGTGGATACCTTGCCTCGGGGGAAGGAGTGTAATTGATAAAAACAACGGCCGCATGCGCTCCGCACGCGATTTCCCGAACCAACCGATCATGCGTCTCTTTGCTTCCCAGAATCCACCCGCCGCCATGGCAATAAATCACCGCAGGCAGATCTCCCTGAACCTCCGGCCGAATGATCCTTACAGAAACATGTCCCTGAGGCCCCCCTGGAAACATCCTATCTTCAATATGAACCGGCATTTTTTCCACCGGCTTAGCCTGAAGATCTTCCAATACTTTACGCGCCTCGCGAACTGGCAGCTTGTAAATGGGAGGCCCTCCCGCAGCTTTTAATTCCTGAACGAACTGTTCCGTCTTTTTGTCTAAAATCGGATTCATAAACTACCTATCTAGCCATCAATCCCAAAATTCCAACGCAAATCAGATAAATTCCGACGATGTAATTCAAAATAGCGGGAAAAATCAGGACGATGATCCCTGCAATCAAAGAAATAATGGGGTAAGTAATAGGATGAATTTCGACCATGGATTTCCTCGCATCTTCCATTCATTGAGATACGAGGCATTCTATTTTTTAGGCAAAAAGAATTTTTATTCCTGACGGCGTAAAACCCAGTCCTTCAGGTCTGGGATATAAGCCGCCCCTTAAATTTCTGGAGATGCCTGTTGCTCAATGTACTGCTTAATAACAGTCAAAGGCGCTCCTCCGCAGGCACCTGCAAAATAGCTCGGAGACCACAAACTTTTTCCCCACAAGGCTTGTTGAATGCTGGGATAGTTTTGTTTCCGCAGCAGCCGTGAAGACACCTCTTTTAGGCTATTGACTAATTTGGAAATGCTGCCCTTGGGCGGGTACTCGACCAGTAAATGGACATGCATCAAAAACACATGTTCTCCCTCTTCTTAAATCGTTTGACAAATTCGTAGACCAAATCTCAACATAGACGCATGTTTGCTCGAAAGTCCTTTCAGTTCAGGTTGCGTCCTACAAAAGCTCAAGCCAAATTGCTACAGATGCAGTTGGATGAATGCCGATGGCTGTACAACGAATTGCTCTCACAAAGAAAACTGTCGCACGAAGAATTAAACACCTCGCTTTCGAAATATCAACAACTCATGTTGTTGCCTCTATTGAAAGAGGACAGGCCAACTCTAAAAATTGTGCACTCGCAAGTGCTTCAAAATATTGTCGATCGCCTGGATAAGTCATTCCAGGCATTTTTTCGAAGATGCAAGACTGGAGAAAAGCCAGGGTTTCCTCGATTTCGCGGAATGCATCGCTATGACAGTTTTTGCTATCCTCAGAGCGGATTTACTCTGCTCGGCAAAGAAATATCCCTCTCCAAAATAGGTCGTATTCGCATTAAGATGCATCGTTCCATTGAAGGAGAAATTAAAACTTGCACCATCAAAAAGACAGCAACAGGAGAATGGGATGTTTCATTCTCTTGCGAAGTGATGGCTATCCGATTAGAACCAAAAACAGAAGCGATAGCAATTGATGTTGGCATAGAATCATTTGCAACACTTTCGAACGGAGAGAAGATTGAAAATCCCCGATTTTTCAAAAAAGGAGAAAAGGCTCTAGCAAAAGCACAGCGTAAATTAAGTAAATTGGAAAAGGGCACTAAAGAGCGTCGCAAAACGGGGAAAGTGGCAGCCAAAATCCACGAGCGGATCAAAAATCAAAGAAAGGATTTTTGCCACAAAGAAACAAAAAAAATTATCGATCAGTATCAATATATTTGTATAGAAGATCTGAATATCAAGAATATGATAGAAGGATCTCATTTCGCAAAAAGCATAACAGATGCGAGTTGGAATCAGTTTCGTCAGTTCCTCACCTATAAAGCGGCAGAAGCTGGTAGGAAATTGGGATTGGTGAACCCTGCTTACACAAGCCAAATATGCTCACAATGTGGACATTTGGAGCCCAAAAAGCTGGCAAATAGAGAGCACAAATGTTCTCAATGTGGGTATACAGCGCACAGGGATTTCAACGCAGCGCAAAATATTTTGGCCTTCGGATTGGATGGCCTGGGAGTAATCCCTAGAAGCCTTCGCCTTTAGGCGAGGGAGCAGTCACTCCTTCATTCCAGATTCTAGATCGAGGGCGTCTTTAAATTTTTCTTCTAAAGAGATTTCAGAAAACATGCCTCGGCACTTCCTCGCCATTTTCCAAAAATGATTTACCTCTCGCCTTAAGGCTAGGGGCAAAACCCGGGGCAAAAAGTGATCAAACCCAATCCTTTGCACGATAAAAACTTTTTCAATCCCATCCATTTTTTTAATCTCGAAGGTCGTCGCATGAGGCTTAAATGTGCTTTCTTTTCTCGCCTCGACATAGGATTTAATTGCATCCGGCAACCCAAGAAGGTCCGCAAAAACAGGAACTGAAAGTTGGTAAAATTCATTTTTAGGATCAAAAGTCACTTGAATTTGCTCCCCTGAAGGAGTTGCCGGCAATCCGTCCAAAATTCCTTTATAATCTGTCATCATTTCACCTTCCCGGCTATATTATAACTTCCAAAACATTATTAATTCCAATACTAATAAACAAACAATCATCTATTACAATAATAGTTATTTTTTGACAGGAACCCTCATCTCCGCACTCTGCGCTCTCTTCGATTTCGCCGCCCCTTCGCTAAAAATCTTTTTTATCTTTCAGACGCTGATAGGGATCTTATTTATCGTCAGCGGAGCGATCCTTTCGATTTACTATGAAAAGCGATTTGAAAAACAACTTCAGTCCATGTAAAACGGCTTTACAACGGCCCCTGATAAAGCCAGGGACAGGATGGACAGGATAAACCCTAGCCTTCTGCTAAAACCAGCTATCTCCCCATTCCGCATCCCGTGCTTGGCGGTAAAACTCTTTTTGGCTTCGCGTCACGACCCGTTCCTCTAAATTTCCAGACTGATTGCAAAGAGAAAGACGGACATGCCCCGACTGTTTTAAAGGGTGGCGCAAAATCCGGGAAGAGCCCCGAGGAAAGGCCGTTTTAGAAACGACTAAATACGCAAATTTTTCATCTTCATGGCCCAAAGCTCCCTCTTTCAACATCCGATGCAAACGGCTCCGCTCTACCCGCGCAGCAAAATGGCACCAATGGTTCGGACAGGCAGCCGCGTGAGGACAAGGAGCCGCAACAAACGCCCCTTTCTCGATCAGTTTTTGCCTCAAAGAACGGATCAACGCAAACCCTTTCGGAGTTCCCGGCTCAATCAGAACCAGAATCTGGCACTTTTCCCAGCAAGCCTCAACAAGAGAGGCCGGATTTTGCAACTCATTGAGCACATAAGAGAGAACCATCAGCTCCGCATCTGGCAACGGCTCCGTCAGCGACCGCTGGATCCATTCCGCATCTCGTAAAATAGGATTTGATGAGCGGCAAGCCAACGATTTTCCTAAAAGGATCGCTTCTTTGCTTCTTTCGACAAGCGTGATTTTTTTTAAAGAAGGGAAAATTTCAGACGCCGCCCATGAGGCAGTTCCCGGCCCCGCCCCCAAATCGAGAAAAGTCTCGCAAGCGACTTGAATTTGGCTCAGAGCCTTATGGACTGCCGCATAAGTCGCAGGCATCCTCGTCCCTAAATAGGCAAGCCTTTGCGCCTCGTCCGCGAAAATCGAACCCGAATCAGATCCAGCCCGATAAGTTTGCGTCAGCGCCGCTTGCGCTCTTCGCAAGACATGGGAAGAAGTATTTTGAAGGATTTCATCGATCCCTCTTTGAAGGTCTTCAGGAAGCTGCATGGCAGCTATTCTACCCTCAACGGACTTTTAAGCCCACCTCAGCCGAAAGGCCAGGTTTCAAATGAAAACCCGAATTTTCAAAAGAAATTTTCACAGGAATCATCTCTTTTTGTTTTGAAAAACGGGTCGATTCGATTTTAGAGACCGTCGCAGGCCCCACCCAGGAAACTTTTCCTAGCCACTCCCGCTCTGGATAAGCCGGAATACGGATTTTCGCAATTGTTCCCACCCCAATCCGACTGAGCTCCTGCTCGGGGATTTCCGCCTCGATCCAAGTTTTGGCAGGGTCGCTCAAAAAATAGACCTTTTCCCCAAGCTCGACCATTTCCCCGGAATCTTTCCCTCTTTTCAAAACAACCCCGTCGAAAGGGGAGACAAAGATCATTTTTTTGATCTGCTGATCAACCAGAGAGAGATTTTTTTCCGCAGCCTCTAATTGAGACGCCGCCCCTTCCGATTTTGTTTGCCCCTCTTCTAAAATCGCCAAATGTTGCGCAATCTCATCCGACATCTCATCATTCAAAGAGAGATATTCATTCATCGCGTTTTCCATCCGCAGTTTCTCGCTGCGCAAACCCTCTTTTAAGCGAGCAATCGATCTCTGGATTTCTTCTCGCTGGCCGGCCAACGGCTCCCGGTCCAGCCCAAACAAAAGCTTGTCCTTCAAAACAACCTCGCCCTCTTGAGGGCCTATTTCTGCAATCCTCCCCGAAGCCCCGCTGCAAACAGAAATCGAATACGACTCGACCCTCGCCTCAGAGATCCAAAAGTAGGGGCGAATCTCCGAATACCAATAAGAAAATCCAGCCGCACACACCAAAAGAAACAACACCGCCCCAAACCGCAAACTGAAAAGCGATTTCCAATAAAAACGAGGAATGCGAATGACGATTTTTTTCCCTTCAAGAACTTCCATGATCTCTCTGTCCTACAGCTTGGGCATTTTCAAGAACTTGAGAGCAGACCGAAACGAAACTCTCCGAAACCTTTAGAAATGAATCGGCCTCGCATACGCCTTGTTCCAACTCATCGGAAAAATCGACGAGAGAAAGATCGGCAGAACCTGCATTCTTCCCCTCAATCCAATCCGATAATTGTTCGGTCCACTCACGCATCTCTTAAGCGTAAGACAACCTCAGCGATGTTTCAAGGTAAAATATATGATTCCCGCGATCGAACAAGCTCCCGCGCCAATCAGAAACGGCAATCCCGGAGACACCGTGTACACCATCCCGCAAATCACCGGAGCCACCGCCATCGCAAGCGACTGGATCGATTGGCTCACCCCTAAAACTTTCCCCTGAAAATGACGCGGAGCCAAACTGGAAATCAACCCTGTGCAAAGAGGCCAAGCCAATCCCCCTAAAATCACACAAAGACCCAAAATCCCCAGCACCCCATAAATGTGCATCGGCACCATGAAAAGCGCCGACAGAACCGTAAACCCCACCAAACAAAATTCCAAAACCCGCATCGATTCGAAATACCGAAGCAGCAACTTATTCAAATATCCCGAACCAATCGCCCAGCAAGCCCCCATGTACACCGCCAAATCGCCAATATTCGAATTCGTGTACCCATACTTCGCCACCATTAAAACCGGAGAAAATTGGAAAATCGCCGTCCAAGCAAACAGAAATAAGAAATAAACCGCATAGACCCGCTTAATTTTTTCCGTCTGCAGAGCCATTTTGATGTTGTGGAACGACTCAAGAAAATCAAACTTCACCAGCGGATCTACCGGAGACGTTTCCTTCAGCCACAGCAAAACGAAAATCAAGTTCAGCAAAGTCATCCCCGCAGCCAACCAAAGAGGGAAGTTCGGAGAAAAAGAAGCATTTACCGAAGGATCCGACAGTTTCCCTCCCAAAAAAGCCCCCAGGACGAAAGCCAGCCCCGCGATCACCGACAAATACCCGAACCGCTTCACCTTTGATTTTTGGTCCTCGCTCAGATCGCTCACGCAAGCCAAGCAAATCGAATTGCTGCTCGCAAAAAACCCCGTAATCAACCGCCCCGCGAACAGCAAAACCAAACTGTTTATCTGCATGCTCCAAGCACTCAGCCCAAGCCCCACTAAAGTGCAAAACACCCCGATCCCCAGAGCCTTCTTCCGCCCATGGCGGTCCGCATACTCTCCCATCAAAGGAGCCCCCAAAAACTGCCCCATTGAGAACGCCATCAAGAAAAGACCCAAGACCGTCGTCCTCGTAGCCCCCGTCACCTCCGGAGAAAAAATCCGATTGTTCGGATCTAGAAAATAAGGAGCGAAGATCGGGAAAACGATCGACCAACACAAATTATCTACAAAAAATGTGAAAAAGATGGCGAAAAGAGACAGTTTCTTTTTTGGAGCAGCACTCATACTATTTAAAATAGCAAGCTTCACAGAAACTATTCAACAGCCCAATTGATCGGCTTTATTCCTGCCTGTTTCAAAAATTCATTCGCCTTTGAAAAATGACGGCACCCCAGGAACCCCGCATGAGCCGAAAGCGGAGACGGATGCGCCGCCGTCAAAACACAATGCTTTCCCGCATTCCCAATATGGCGGAACTTGTCCAACGCCGACTTACCCCACAATAAAAACACCAAAGGCCTCTCCCTCTCGCACAACAGCTGAATCACCCGATCCGTAAACACCTCCCACCCCTTTCCAAAGTGGGACTTCGGCTCATTCGCCCTCACCGTCAGCGTCGCATTCAAAAGCAACACCCCCTGCTTCGCCCACCCCTCCAAACACCCGCTCTTCGGCACCGGAATCCCCAAGTCATCCCGAATCTCCTTAAAAATATTCTGCAATGATGGAGGCGGCGCTACCCCTTTCGGCACACTAAACGACAACCCATGCGCCTGTCCCGGCCCGTGATAGGGATCCTGACCCATGATCACCACTTTCACTTCCTCGAAAGGCGTCTGGCAAAACGCCTCGAACACCCTCTCAAACGGAGGATATACCACAGCCCCCGACGCCCTCTCCCTCGCCAAAAACGCCTCCAGCTCCTTCATGTACGGCTTTTCGAACTCATCCCCCAACCTCTCCAGCCAAGACACATCCATGTAAGCCATTTTTTCCATCTCTTCCCTCAATTTTTTCAACTCACCGCATTTTAGCAAAGACGCCGATTGACAGAAAGAATTCCGAAGCCCTAAACTTTACCCTTTTCACAGCGAGCGACCGATGAAAGATTTGACAGAGAACAACGTAATCCGTTTTACCAACGTAACCCGTAAAAAAGACGCGATCTTCGCCAACTTCAAAGTCAAAGGCCTACGCAACGGCGTAGTCTTCTCCGCCTCCATATCTGTCGATATCACAGCGCTCGAGCTCCATCCTGGCGACACACTTGAAAAAATCGTTGAACATTGTGCCCGTCATGGAGTCAAGGAATTCAAAAAAGCCGACTTTCAATTTGAAGGCTTGGCAGCAATAGGCGACTATCTGGGTGTAGCGCAGCTTGGCTAGCGTGCTTGCCTGGGGGGCAAGAGGTCGTAGGTTCAAATCCTATCACCCAGATTCTTTTTTCTTAGCTGTTTTAAGTTAAATTTCTCTATCTCAAGAAGTCTGGTTTTTATCACTTGTGGCGGATAGCTCCTCGTCAGACATGCTCAGTCTTTTCTTTGAAATGAATGCCTTACAGAATTTATACTGATGAGCATTATTTGGAGCCCATCTTATGAAAAATGACCTAATCCCATTCGAAGACTACAAGATACGCCGCCTATACGATGAGGCAACAGAAACGTGGTATTTTTCGATCGTAGACATTATCCAGGTGTTGACACAACAGCCTGACTTCCAAACAGCTAGAAACTACTGGAAAGTCTTAAAAAATAGGCTCAATAAAGAGGGCAGTGAGTCGGTTACAAAATGTAACCGACTGAAATTGGAAGCTGCTGATGGCAAAAAATACCTCACGGACGTTGCCAATACTGAAACTGTATTACGACTGATTCAATCAATCCCCAGCCCAAAAGCAGAGCCAATAAAACTTTGGCTGGCAAAAGTAGGGTATGAGCGCATACAAGAAATGACTGATCCCGAAAGATCATTGGATAGAGCTAGAGAAACCTGGCAAAAACATGGGCGAAGTGAAAAATGGATTCAACAGCGCATGATGGGACAAGAGACACGCAATAAGCTCACTGACTACTGGAAAGATCATGACATCAAAGAGAACAGAGAGTTTGCCGTCCTTACCAACATCATTCATCAGGAATGGGCAGATATAACAGTAAAACAGCACAAAGATCTCAAGGGTTTAAAAACCCAAAATCTACGCGATCACATGAGCGAAGCCGAATTGATTTTTACTGCTCTGGCTGAGCTATCTACAAGGCAAATAGCTGAAAGCACTGACGCCACCGGCATGGTCGAAAACAAAACTGCCGCAAAAGCAGGTGGTAGCATCGCAAAAAGAGCACGCGTAGAGTTAGAGGAAAAAACTCAGAAAAAGGTGGTTTCCAGAGAAAATTATTTACCCCCCACAACAGCCCAAGCAATATCCGATAAAGAACCTGATTGATTTTGGCCTGGATTCAGTATATGTAAGGGTCTAGGTACATAGTTATTTGGGGCATATGATCAAACAATTCTCTATTTTGCCGACATAATTCCGAATTTTTTTGCATGGGGAGCAAGAGGTAGGAGGTTCAAATCCTCTCACCCAGATTCTTTTTAATCAGTGAGTTACGACAAACGCCTATGTCTCAGAAATCACTCGAATTTCTATTAGGTGGTGGATGGGTGGTGGATAGCTACATAATCTCCACGGAAAGTCCGCAAGACGCAAGCATCCCGAAGCGGCTACAACTAGCTTTCCTTTTTAGAAGGTTCCTCGCCGAACGTTTTTAGGATTTCTGAAATCATCCATTGTTGAATATTTGAACAAGCTTCAGATTTTAATATTTTCGAATCGAAAAAATTAAATGTTTTATCCAAATATTTAGAGCATAAAATCAGCGAGAGCCCTAAATCGTGACGTCGTTTCCGCACTCTTTTGCCAAACTCAATTCTGAATTGCGTCTGCTTCCGGTTACGGGCTTCTTTCATTCGGGGAAATGTACATCGTTTTGTTCTTGAAATCGATAAATATTGTGTGTTGATTTATAAATTCCATGCCCAAGAGAGCCTCGACTTGCGCTGGAGACTTGATGGAAAGCGGACGAAAAATAACAGGCCCAAAATCCAAATGATCCGCTTTTAAGGAGGGACAAGAGATCTGGTGCTTAGGATTGAACAGGAGTTCCACAATGCTTTCTTCGATCTCTCTGTTCAATATATTGAACGTGCATCCTGTATCGAGGATACAGCGCAAAGGCCCGTTTTCCGTTTCAGCAGAAAACTCAATGACTCCACGCTCTATCGAAAAGGGGATTTTTGCGTATGTTTCAATTGGAAATCCCTGTTTTTTTAAAGTCTCAATTGAGTCGAAAAAAGCCATTTTAGAATTTTTACAATCTAACAACAAATTAAAATTATAAAACAATTCCCATCCCAACGTTCCAGACTCTCGAGGAGAAGGCTGTCCTCCGTCTTTTACAATCACGGCTTTATAATAAAACTCATCGTTTGCTTCATGAACCCTTGGCTTAAAAATAGTCAATGAACCAATTTTTATCTCGGGAAAAGAATAAAGTTTATTTATATATTCTTCTCCACTAAAGCCAAAGCTTGGACTGGTCCCAACAAAACTTTTTTCAGAAATCTGATCGATAAGAGAACTGGAAATACTGAGATCGCCTTGAAACCCTAAATCGATATCAAAGAAACAAACCTTATCTTCAATTTGTACTTGAATGCATGGAGAATCAGTCGCACTAAATTTAACAATTGGGATGGGAGCGAAAAAGGATGAGTCTAGAGTTTTTTCTTCCAAAATATCATTTTTCTTTTTCAGGCAACCAAAAGAAAAAGCAACCATCAAAAGAAAGGAAATAAAGTATAATTTCTTCACGTTTATTGACCGTTATTTCTTCCAAATTTATGCCCTGACGAAATATTTATATCTGTATTACCTTTTTTATCTATATCAGCATTTACTTTTACATAATTTCCTTTATCGTCACTGTAATCTCCTTGAGCATATCCCTTTATTTCAATTCCTTTTCCTGGGCCAGCTGAAATCTGTATTCCCGTTTCGACGCTCCCTCCACCTCTCTGCATCATTGATTTAGAAAGCCATCTCGTTTTTTCATCAGTGCTGTTGATAACGGTCTCGTGATTCACTTCGCGGCCGCCAAATAGAAAAGGATCTCTTGGAGGAGTTGGATCTTGTTGAGGATTAAGATTAAAAATGGTGTCGCTTTCAAAGTCATCGTCTAAAGATATTGTCATAAAAAAATCTCGTTTTTGAAGTTTTTAGATGATGTATTTTATTGATTCCATTGCTGAAAGCAAGAAATTTTAATTAAAAAATTACCTATGAAACATCTGGACTTTCCAAATTGTGTCTTTGCGCCTCTTAAAAGAGAAAAAAATGAGTGCTTGGTGATAGACCTTTGTATGCAAAGAAGAGGTGAGGATGATTTTTCTATTTGTGAGAATTGCGACTGCTTTCGTTACATCGTTGCTATTTGGGTTTGCTGCGTTGAAGACCTATGGGTTATTTCAGCGGGGGTTAAAGAGCACAACCCATGGAAAATTTGGTGGGCTTTTTCCTGCGCTATCTTCTTTTTAACTATGATTGTTTTTTTATTTTCTAATTGATTGTTTTTATCCAGAAGATTGGATAAACTCGCGCCCCTTTAAATTTTGGAAATTTATATGCGGTTTATTGAAGATTGGAAGGGTTCTTGCGGAATCATCCCTCTGAAAAAGAGCGGCGGCGAATGGAAAGTATTTTTGATTCAGCATCGAAATTATGAGCAATACTGGACTTTCCCGAAGGGGCGCATAGAGTCTGGAGAAACCCCTGAGGGGGCGGCGATTCGAGAGCTGAGGGAAGAAACGGGTTTGGATGTTGTGCGATTCTTGCAAAAAGAGCCTCTTTTGGAGGAATTTTATTGGTTTAATGAGGGAGAGAGGGTGTTGAAACGGGTTCTCTTCTTTGTGGCTGAGGTGAGTGGAGATGTGGTTCTTCAAAATGAGGAAATCTCCCATGGAGAATGGGTTCCTCTTTCGCAAACGGTTGCGCGGATCGCGCATCCCGAGGGCAAAGAGACGATGCGGAGAGCGGAACAAATTGCCCAAAAGAGCTAGGGCGCGGCACATCTGCAGCGGAGCCAAAGCTCTGCTTCGAACTGTTTTTCGAAAAATTCAGCGCGGCATCGGGCTTCTTTCATATCCCAGCCCCAAGTGTAGAAGCCGTCGCCGCGGATCAAAAACCCGAAGATGTTCTTTTTTTTCTTCAATGCGGCCTCTAAATCGAGTGCGAGAGCGCTGAACGACTGGCAATTTTCGAAAATGGGGATTTCGAGCGTGCAGTGACGGCTTTGGTGGAATAGACCGGGGACCTGAACTCCTTCGATTGTCAAGCACGACTGCCCTGCCAAGAGACGAGATAGGGCGATCGCAGTTACGGAATGCGTGTGAAGCACGGCTCCGATCTTATCGAAATTGCGAAAGAGGCAAGTGTGGATGTCTGCGCCCTGGGGACAGGTTCGGTTGCTGCCATACACAATTCCGTACAAATCGATGGTGAGAAAATCGTCGAACTGTAGTTCGCCTTTGTGTCTCCAGGAATCGGTGATCGCGATGAGATTGTCGTTCAAACGTCTTGAAAAGCAGCCGCAAAACCCGGAGCAAAGGTTTGAGCGATTCAGATACACTCCGGTTTGGATCATCTCATTGACAGCAAAATCGAAACTGATTGCTTGCAGGGAAAAAAGGGGGAGCAAGAGAAGAAAAATGAGCATAACTCTCCAATTTGGAGGGCTATGCTAAAAGGCGGTTACGGATACGTCAAGAATTGTTTTCGATTTTTGGCTGGGCGCGGGTGGCTTTCGTTTGATGAGATGTAGACTTTTTGGTTTGTAAAATCGATAAAAATAAAATGCTGTTTAAAAAAATCCAGTCCCAAAATTCCATCCAATTCAAAGGGGAGATTTAGAGGAACTTTAGTTAGCTCGGCGGGACCGAATTCTTTCCCTCCGATCCTAAATGAGGTAAAATGAATGCTGTTTTTTGAATTTATTAAGGCCTCTTCAATTGTCGCTCCAAATTCAGGGGGGCTATTGAGCAAGCTCCAAGTGCATCCGTTGTCTAGCAAGCATCTCAAGGAACCTTCAGAAGTAAGAACTTCAATTTCAAGCATATCATTATCTAAAAGCAAGGGAGTGCATGAAAATTGTTCCGTTTCGTATCCCTCTTTTTCAAGCGTTTTAAAATCATCGCAAAATGCGATTTCATTATGCCCCAGATCCAAAAACAAATTCGTTCTCTCAAATATTTTCCAGCCTATAGAGCCATGATTGTTGGGATCGAGCTTTAAACGATCTGGATTCGAACTGAAAGTTGTTTCTTTTGCAAACTCTTCATCCCTTTCTTTTAACAGAAGATTTGTGAAGTTTGCGTTTTTCAACTTCATTTTGGGAATAAGATAGGTTTTCCCCGTATGCTCAATCCCTCTGACTCCGCAGTATTTTCTTTTAGAGAAAAAGGTTTTATTTTGAATTTTTTCGAATGATTTTTTTTCAAGGGAGAGATATCCATTATACCCCAGATCGATTCCTAAATTTAGCTCCTCATTCTCTATGTTTACAGAAACAAAAGTTTTCCCATTAACATGAGACGTCTGAATCAAATCAAAATCGCATTCATTTTCTTTTTCATTTTTATTGCATGAAGCAAGGAAACAAAAAACGAGAAGTGTGAAAAAATGGCGTATTTTCATCGGTTGTCGCGATCATTTGGATAAATCTTTTTTATTTTATCTATTTTAAAATAACGATCAATTAAAATAACAATTTGATATAGTTATATTATTTTAATTTAACCGAATAAATAAAATGCATAGACTGTTTGAAAAATTGGAGCGGTTATGAAACGGTTTATGCTTTTTGGTTTGTTGTGCGTTGGGATAGGAAGCGTTTATGCGTTGGAAGAACGGGTTGAGTTTGAATATTTTTTCCCGGAGGGTTCTTATCGCTTTTTGCATGAGTTTCCGAGGAAAGAGGTTCTGAACCAGCCTCCGCGTTCTCTATTAGACCCTAAAGTGACGGTGGAATCGAAAACGAAGTATGAGTGGAAGCAAAATGAGGGCAAGGTAACGTATGAGCCAAATTGGGAATTTCATTGGAGTCGTGAATGGTAAGCCGATTCACTCTATCGAGCCGCTGATTCAGCTTTTGCTCATTTAAGAATGAATCTGCGAACCATTCATATTACGAAGGTATTATTTAAAAATCCTTTCCTACTCCAATGCTGGGACCCGTCTGGTTTGTGGGGGGAATCGGGTTCCCCGTTTCTCGGTCGATGTAATAGGGTTTATCTCCCCTGCTAGCGCTCTGAGCCACTAGAGCGATGCCGGAACTGATGCAACCTGTGCCTATTGCCTGAGTAATTCCGAAAGGCAGTACACACATGATCGATCCGCCAAAAACTAGCATGAATCCTAAGGCCATATCATCAGGCAAAATTAGTTCGGGTTGTTTTTTCTGACCGCCAAGGCTATAGAAAATTCGCTCATTTGACCCGATGAGCCGCCTATAAAATGTCTCGGCCGTCTCAATCTCTTCCTGAGAGAATTTCCCAGTCTCCTGCATAGCCCTGATCGCCTCGTCTGCAATCGTTTGAAGATCCATGTCGATATTATATTGCGCCCTGGCTTCTCGTTTGAGTTGTAACAAGAGCCGGCGGGCGGCTTCAACATCAAATGATCCGGTTGGACAAAGAGTTTCCTGCATGAACTGGGATGGGTTTTGAGTACCTTCCAAGACGGGAAGCATTTGAGCGGCATCCATCGGCTGGATCAGGAAGATAGAGGCTGCAAGAGCTGCAGATATGATTGATTTCATCTTGCCGACCTCAGGATTGCAAACGTAACGCTCATGAAAAGAAACGAGACGATAAAGAAAGCGGACCAGAGATGGAAGCGGCTTTTCTTTTCTATTCCCTTACGAAACTCGTCATAAGCTTTAAGCAGGGTAATCCCAGAGAAAATAGCAGCTAAAAGAAAGCCACCTATCAAATAAAGTGCAGATTCGATCATAGAAACTCTTCTTTGTGAATGAAACGGTCTTTTTTACACGAATTGCCTGATTTCCAGTGAGTCCCAATGATTATTTGAGGCAAAAAATTTTGTTTGGGCGCTAGAGGCATATTTTTTCTTCGGTTAGAAAAATTTGCCTGTTAGAATTGGTTTTTTTAATGGGTTGTAAGATGGAAGTAAAGAGGCGGTGTTTCGGGAGTGGGAAACCTTTTTATGAGGAGTATCATGATCTGGAATGGGGCGTTCCGGTTCACGACGATCGGCATTTGTTTGAGATGCTGGTGCTTGAGGGGGCTCAGGCGGGGTTGAGCTGGGAGATCGTTTTAAAACGGAGAGAGGGATATCGGAGGGCGTTTCATCTTTTCGATCCGAAAAAGGTTGCGGAGATGGATGATGAGGAGCTGGAAAGGGTTCTCAAAGAGGGCGAGATCATCCGGAACCGTTTGAAGATTTTTGCGGCGAGACGGAATGCGAGGGTGTTTTTAGAGATCCAGAGGGAGTTCGGGTCGTTCGATCGGTATCTTTGGGGGTTTGTTGAGGGAGAGCCGATCGTTCAGAGAAAAAAAGAGATGAGGGAGGTCCCTTGCAGTTCGAAAGAGAGCGATGCGCTTTCAAAAGATCTCAAAAAGCGGGGGATGACTTTTGTTGGATCGAAAATCGTCTATTCTTTCATGCAAGCGGTTGGCTTGGTGGATGATCACATTGAAGAATGCTGGGTCGCTAATAAATCCGCCGCGGGAAATGTTTCCAACGGCGGGAAATGATGTTACGGATTGCATCTCGATTGATTGCAGCTGGGTTTGTTGCAATCAGATTTGCTTGGGCAATCTGAGTTCCGTGGGTTTTGATCGTTCCTAGAACAGTTGCAGGACACCGATACAAAACTTAAAACCATAAGAATCAGTATTTTTTTCATGTTATCTCCATTTTTTTGTGTAACCACATGTTTTGGCAGGTTAATAAATTCCCTTTAAAACATTTTTATTTTTTCATCAAATGAAATTGATTGAATCGATTTTTGAAAAAAAATAAGGTGAGATTAAGAACCTATCCCACTAAAAAGTTTCAGTCGATTTTTCGGTTCTTTTGAGCCGATTTTCGATTCAAAAGTGGAAGGCAATATCGCAAGGGTATATTGCCTTCCACTTTTGAATCGAAAATCGGCCAAAATAATCCAAAAAACTCGACGAAAAATTTTAGTGGGATAGGTTCAAGAGGAGATTTTATGAGGAAAAAGAAAGTTCTTCAAAAAAACGATCCGCGTTCTTTAAAAGGGCGGCGTTCGAAAAAGAGAGCGATTCCACAAATCACTCTGCATGGCAGCGATGCGAGCGATTCTCAAAAGGTCCAATTGTCCGATTCCGATCCGTGGGGTTACAGCAAGGGATATCCTCAGATTTCAAATGAGCAGTTGAGCCCTGGGCCAGACAGAACTTCTCGGGAAAAAAAAGAGCTTTTAAAAAAGCGGGTTAAGAAGAAGTAAGGCGGGCGAGGATTTCGACGTGGTTTGTCCCTGGAAAGAGGAGGTAGCCTGCGGCGTTTTCAAACTTCCAGCCGGATGCGAGGAGCGTTTCGGTGTCTTTTCGAAAACTTTCGAACCCGCAACTTACGTAGATGAGCTGGGTATTTTTGAGTGGGGCGATCGAGTGGAGGAGCGTTGGGTCGAGTCCTTTACGGGGCGGATCGACGATGAGGGTGTCGTAGGGAGAGAGGGGGGCGTCTTTCGCGTCGATGCAAAGGTAGGAAAAGGGGGTGGGATCCTCGAGGCGGGCGAGGCTTTGTTGGAAAGAGAGATGTGCGTAGGGGTTGTTTTCGACAAGGTGGATCTGTTTCGCTTTGTGGCGGAGGGAGAGCCCGATAGCGCCGACGCCTGCGTAAAGTTCGAGGAGGGTCGATTGGGGCGGAATCCAGGCTTCGATTTGGTGGACCATTTTTTCAAAAAGGGTGAAATGGGCTTGGGAAAAGGCGGCGGGGTGAAAGGCGATTTGCGTGTCGTTGATTTTTTGCCAAAGGAAGGGTTCGCCGTGGAGATGTTGCCAAGCGTCGCCGAAAATCTTATTTGTGGATGCGGGCTGAAAATTAAGCCAGATCGAATGGAAGAGGCGGCTCGCGAAAAGGGTTTGGGAAAGGGTTTCGATTTGCGGGGTTGAATGAGGGGTGTTGAGGACGAGGACGAGCTGGACTTTTTCCGTTTTCGGATCGACGGCGAGTTGCAGGTAGCGAAGGTGGCCGGAGTTGGTTTTTTCATTGTAGAGAGGGATGGGGCTCTGGGCGAGTTCGGTTTTAAGGAGGAGGGCGGCCCGGTTGATGGCTGAGTGGTGAACGAGGCAGTGGGGGATCGAAATCACCTCGTGCGCCCCCCTTTTAAAGAGGCCGATTTCGGACGGGGGGCGGACGGCGAGTTTGGCCTTAGTGCGGGTTTGAGAGAAGCCGAGGGTCATGAGCTGAGGAGCGAGGGAGGGATCTACTTTTTGAAAGTAGGCGAGCGCTTCCTGCCAAACGGGGGGATTCAAAAAATTTTGATCCAGTTCACAGCCAGAGCAGCGACTGAAATGGGGACAGCGAGAGGGTTGATCCATAAATTGGAAAGAGAATACCACGCCGCTCGGTAAAAGAGGATAGATTTAAGAAGGGTTTTTTTGTTCGAGTGCGGCTTTTTTTTCAGTTTCCTGGATCAGGTCTGCGAGGTCGCGGACCTCGGCGTTGCTGAGAACCGAAAATTGATATTTATCGCTCGAGTGAGCGTAGATCAGACGTTTGTTTCGATCCATGATTGTTAAATGAATTTTTTCAACGGTTTTTTCGAACCTCAGTATATATTCATCATCTCCCTCCCTCACATCACATTCGATATAAGTATTTTTTAAATCACCTACAGAATTTCCTGTGCCGTGATAAAGGCGTTTGTAACAGTTACTCAATCCCGGAGCGTTCAAAAAATAATTTTTCGAAGTGGCGTGATCCCCAATAACATTCAAATCATCCGAAAATACAACTTGCATAGATTCCTCTAAAAAAAGAGGGGATTTTAGAGGCGGATGGCTAAAAGATCAAATTTTTTCTGGGGGGAATTTTTGTTCATAACTTGTTCACAACCTGTTCGCAACTTGTCGATAAGTGATCGGCTTGTTCAAAAAGGGTGGGGTTATGAACAGCTATCGACAAGTTATGAACAACTTTTCTTGTCACCTAGCTCTCCCCGTCCTATCAACATTTCCACAGACACAGAAGAAGAAGAGATCTATCTATATATAAGATCTATTCTAAGTGTTTGTGGAAGAAAAATCGCTGCCCTAGAAGTTTTCCCGTGAGCTATACTGATCCTTATGGTCGCTCCTAAAATTTTCTTTTCTTTTCAGAACTTCGCCCATCAAGCCCTTTGGAAAGAGGGAGAGCCCGTTTGGTCTCCTTTGGTTGGTTTAAGCGATTATTTGAGCGAGCAGGTTTTGGGCCGGATTGAAATTAAAATTCCCGAGGGGGTTTTTTTAGAACGGCCCGATTTGATCTCGATCGGCAAAGGGACGGTGATTGAGCCGGGGGTCTTTATCAAGGGGCCTTGCATCATTGGCAAGAATTGCACGATCCGCCACGGAGCCTACATCCGGGGAAATGTCATTTGCGGAGATTCCTGCGCGATTGGGCATTGCACCGAATTGAAACATGCGATTTTACTCGATGGGGCTGTGGCGTCTCATTTTGTCTATGTAGGCGATTCGATTCTCGGCCGTTCAGTGAATCTGGGCGCGGGCGTAAAATGCGCAAATGTGCGGCTCGACAAAAAAGAGATCGGGGTCGATTTCGACGGAAGCCGATTCAAGACGGGATTGAAAAAGTTAGGAGCGATCCTTGGCGACGGCGTTCAAATTGGATGCAATTGCGTGCTCAATCCTGGGGTTTTAATGGGGAGGGAGTGTCTCGCTTCCCCTCTTCTCGTTTTGAGCGGCTATACCCCCGCTAAAACGCAAATTCGGGCCACCGAAAATAAATTCGTAGGAAAGTAGCATGCAACACTATCGAGACCGCATCGAAGCGGAACTTTTGAAAGCGGTCGAGCGGATGGGCGAAAAAAGCCGGCTGCGGGATGCGTGCGAATACGCGTTGATGACGGGAGGCAAGCGGCTGCGTCCGATCCTCGTTTTGATGATTGCCGATGCGATCGGCCTGGGATTCGATGCGATGCCGTCTGCTTTGAGCGTCGAATTTTTTCATACGGCGTCGCTGATTGCGGACGATTTGCCTTGCATGGATGACGATGATGAAAGGAGAAGCCGTCCTTCTTTGCACAAAGCTTTTGGCGAGGGCGCTTCCATTTTGGCAAGCTACACGCTGATTGCCGAGGGCTATGGGGGCATTTATGAAAATGGCCAAAAAATGAAGGAAATGGCGGCTGGAGCAGATGCTGCGGCTTTGCTTTGTTTGGAGGCGGCGACTCGATGCGCGGGGATCAATGGCGCGACAAACGGGCAATTCCTAGACCTCAATCCTCCCGATTCTTCTTTGGAAACAATCCGAAAAATCATCTATCAAAAAACGGTGACGCTGTTTGAGATTACGTTTATTTTTGGGTGGTTGTTCGGCGGCGGAAATCCCGCTTCTTTGGAGGCCGTCAAACAGTGCGCATATCATTTAGGGATGGCCTTCCAGATTGCCGATGATTTAGAGGACCATCTTCAAGACGCCTCGCAAAAAAGCGAGATCAACATCGCATCTGTGTGCGGCGCTGAAAAGGCAGCTTTTTTGTTCGAAGAAGAAAGGCAGGGATTCGTTTCCCGGCTGCAAGAGCTGGGTCTTTGGAACGCCTCTTTCAGAGAAGTGGCGGAATGGCTTCGGGCGTTGGCGCCTACTTGATGAACCCGGCTCTGAAGAACCGGGCTTTGTTTCTCTTAAAATTTAATTGACCGCAGCTTCTTCTCGGACTGCTTTTTTAGGGGCGGTTGCGCCGCCTGCGATTTTGGCGTGGATCGCTTTTTCGATTTCGTCTGAGATCTGAGGGTTTTTTTTGAGATCTTCCCGAGCCGCTTCGCGCCCTTGACCAAGCCGGTGCGTTTGGTAGCTGAACCAAGTCCCTTTTTTATCGATGACCCCAAATTCAGTTCCTACGTCGAGAAGCGAACCGATATGGGAAATGCCTTCGTTGAAGAGGATGTCGAATTCTGCGACTTGGAACGGAGGCGCGCACTTGTTTTTTACCACTTTCACTTTTACGCGGGACCCGATATCGGCTGTGTTGTCGGAGTTTTTAATTCCGGCGGTACGTCTAATGTCCATTCGGATCGAGGCGTAGAATTTCAAGGCTTTTCCACCCGTGGTGGTTTCTGGGTTGCCGAAGACAACGCCGATTTTTTCGCGCATCTGGTTGATGAAAATCGCACAAGTGTTGCTGCGGGCGAGGGTTGCGGTGAGCTTCCGGAGCGCTTGCGACATCATCCGCGCTTGCAGGCCCATGAATTGGTCTCCAATTTCTCCTTCGAGCTCCGATTTAGGGACGAGGGCTGCGACTGAGTCAATGACGATGACGTCGACGGCATTCGAGCGGGCAAGCATTTCGGCGATGTTGAGCGCCTCTTCGCCGTTGTCTGGCTGCGAAATCATCAGGTCGTCAATGTTGACGCCGATTTTTGCGGCGTAAGCGGGATCGAGGGCGTGTTCAGCGTCGATGTAGGCTGCGAGGCCGCCGTTTTTTTGCGCGTTGGCGACGATGTGGGTGGCCAGCGTTGATTTACCGGATGATTCAGGCCCGAAGATTTCAATGATGCGGCCGCGAGGCACTCCGCCGATGCCGAGGGCGAGGTCGAGGGAAATGGCTCCCGTTTTAATCACGCTCATGCCGTGGCTGGCCGAGTGTTTTCCAAGGGCCATGATGGCTCCTTCGCCAAATTGCTTTTGGATGTGCGATATGGCCAGTTCAAGGGCTTTCTTTTTTCCTGCATCGGGTTGTACGGATGTCATAACTTCCTCCTAAGGATTTAGTACCCCCAAGCATGAAATCCGCGCATCTTCTCGTCAAGCTAGAAAAACAGGAGTCTGATTTTTCAGGTTTTTGGGGAAAAAATAGGGACAGGATAGACAGGATGAACGGATAAATAGGATGGAAATAGAGTGTTTTGAAAGATGGGCCATTTAAACATCAATTTTTTTTATCCTATCTATCCGTTCATCCTGTCCATCCTGTTCCTGGCTCTATCAAAGGCCGCTCTCGAACTGCAGCCTTCTAGGTTTCTTCTGCTTCTTAATAAAGTTCTGTTTTGGTTGAATGCGGTTAGGTGGTGACATGATCCTGGCTGGAGATATCGGAGGAACCCATACGCGCTTGGCTCTTTTCGAGCGGGAGCAGTTGATTGGGCGGGAACAGAAATTTTCGAGCAGGAATTATTCGGGACTCGAAGAGATTGTCCGTGAATATCTCCGGACTGAAAAAAGGAAAATCTCCAAGGCTTGTTTTGGCGTCGCAGGTCCGGTTCGCGGCGGGATTTGCAAAACGACGAATCTCCCTTGGACGATCGATGAGGCGAAGGTCGGGGCGGATTTAGGCGTTCCGGTTCGTTTATTGAACGATTTGGAGGCGAATGCCCACGGATTGAAAAAACTGGGGAACGAAGATCTTTTTCTGTTGCATGCCGGGAAAAAAAATCAAAAAGGGAATCAGGCGTTGATCGCCGCAGGGACAGGATTGGGAGAGGCGGGACTTTATTGGGATGGGGAAAGACACCGGCCGTTTGCCTGCGAAGGGGGACATGCCGATTTCGCGCCGCGCAATGCGCTAGAGATCGAACTGTTTGGTTTTTTACAGAAAAAATTCGGCCATGTGTCTTACGAAAGAGTAGTTTCGGGACCGGGCCTTTTGAACATTTACCAATTTTTGATCGAAAGCGGCCAGTCGGTTTCTGCGTCGGGAGTAGAGGCGGAAATGCAGCGGGGCGATTCATCCAAGGTCATTTCGGAATGGGGATCTAAAAATCGGGATCCCGCTTGCGCAAAGGCGCTCGACCTTTTTCTTTCTTTGTATGGGGCGGAAACGGGAAATCTCGCCCTTAAATTTCTTTCGCTGGGGGGAATTTTTATCGGGGGAGGCATTGCTCCGCACTTAGTTGAAAAGTTAAAAAGCGGCCCCTTTGTTCCTTCCTTTCTCGATAAGGGAAGATTTAAATCGGTCCTTGAATCGATGTCTATCTGGGTGATTTTGAACGATGACACGGCCCTTCTTGGGGCGGCTGCCTATGCGCAAGAGGGTTTGTGAGCCACGAGCAGAAGCGTTTGCAACAACAAAAAGCGGTGGATGTTCAAAGGGAGGTCCCCCCTTGGGACAGATGGGGCCCTTATGTTGCGGAAAGGGGCTGGGGGACCGTGCGCGAAGATTACAGCGCCGATGGCGACGCTTGGAATTACTTCCCTCACGATGATGCGCGGAAAAGGACCTACCGGAGGGTTGAAGATGGGATCGCAGGCATTTCAGACCGGTTCCAAATTCTTCTTTTCGCTCCGGCTTTTTGGAATGGCGCCGACCCGATTTTGAAAGAGCGGCTTTTCGGCGTCAATAGCAACGAGGGCAATCATGGGGAAGATGTCAAAGAGATCTACTATCACCTGGATGCGACCCCGACTCATAGCTACCTCAAATATCTCTATAAATACCCCCAGCTTCCCTACCCTTACAGCAGCCTCGTTGAGGAAAATCTCAAACGGAGCGCGAAAGAGCCTGAATTTGAATTGATCGATACGGGAATTTTTAATGAAGACCGGTATTTTGATATTTTTATTGAATATGCAAAAGCGGATCCCGAAGATCTTTGCATCCGGATCGAAGCGATCAACCGCGGCCCGGAACCTGCCCCGCTCCACATTCTTCCCCATCTTTGGTTCCGCAATCAATGGGCGTGGGGCCCTGAAAGGGCGCACGAACCTTCTATTAGAGAGGAGGAAGAGGGAGAAGTTCTTTGTCTTCTTGCCGACGACCGGAAAATGAAGGCGCCCCGGTTCCTTCTTTTTGAATATCACTTGGGCCCTCGCTATCTGTACGGACCGGCGGAAGGGGCTGCGTTTTTTACAAATAATGAGACCAACCGGCAGGCTCTTTGGGGAGAGCCGAACGAGACGGCGTATGTGAAAGATGCATTCCATCGCTATTTTATTGAAAAGGAGAAGGATGCGGTCAATCCGGACAAATGGGGGACAAAAGCTGCCTTTCACTATTTTTTCCCTCAAATCCAGCCGGGAAAAAGCGCTGTCGTCCATCTGCGGCTGACGAATAAAAAAATGAAACATCCCTTAAAAGATGTAGATGCGGTGATCGCGGAGAGAAAAAAAGAGGCGGATCATTTTTACGAATTAGTCCATCCGAAAAAAGCGACGCAGGAGGAGAAAAAAATCCAACGGCAAGCGCTGTCTGGAATGATTTGGAACAAACAAATCTATTTGTTCGACGTCAGCTCGTGGTTGAATGGGGACAACCCTCTCTCCCCTCCTCCAGAATCCCACAAGTGGATCCGCAACTACCATTGGCGCCACATCACATCAATGCGGATTATTTCCATGCCGGATAAATGGGAATATCCCTGGTTTGCCGCATGGGACCTCACGTTCCAAGCTTTAGCTTTTATGCTGATCGATCTCGAATTTGCGAAAAACCAGCTTTGGCTTCTGCTTTTCGATCAATTCCAACATCCCAATGGCGCCATTCCTGCTTATGAGTGGGAGTTCAGCGATGTCAATCCCCCGGTCCAAGCGTGGGCGGCCCTCAAGATTTTCGAATATGAAAAAAAGAAATTCGGCCGCGAAGATTTCGATTTCCTTGAAAAATGTTTTCATAAATTGCTCCTCAATTTTTCCTGGTGGATCAATCGGGTCGATAGCCGAGGGAACAATGTTTTCGAAGGGGGATTTCTCGGGATGGACAACATCGGGTTTTCCGATCGCTCGGAGAAATTGCCGGAAGGGTTCATGCTCGACCAGGCCGATGGCGCGGGCTGGATCTCTCTTTTATGCCTCAATTTGATGCGGATCGCACTGACGCTAGCGAAAAAAAACCCGGTTTACGAAACTCTTGGAATTAAATTTTTCCAACACTTCATTTACGTGACGGCAGCCATGAGGAAGAGCCACTGGCGCTCTTATGATATGTGGAATGAAAAAGATGGGTTTTTTTACAGCTTCCTCCGTTATCCGGACGGACGCATTGAAGAAACGCCGATCCGTTCTCTTGTCGGAATCATCCCCTTTTTTGCAAACGATGTTTGGGATGAAAAAGAGCTGAAGGCATTTCCTGCGTTTTACGACGCTTATGAATGGATGCTGCAAAAAAGAAGCGACCTTACGTCCGTCTGCATCCAAAAAATCTCCCACGCCTCTGGCGTTAAACATCACCTTGGGCTTTTGGTCCCAAAAGAAATGGAGCGTTTTTTACAAACGATCTGGGATCCTAAAGAGTTTCGCTCCGACTATGGTCTGCGAAGCCTTTCTAAGCACCACGAAAAGCATCCTGTGCGCCTTCATAGCCTCTCTCTCGGTTATGAACCTGGCGAATCGCTGGCCAAAATTAAAGGGGGCAACTCCAACTGGCGCGGACCCATCTGGTTTCCTCTCAACTATCTTTTTATTGAAACTCTTTTCCGTCTAAGCCACGCCTTTAAAGACAATTTGTTGATCCAAGTGGGCCATGAAGCGCCCGTCACTTTGCATGAAATGGCAGAATCGTTCAGCCAAAGACTTTTGAGCCTTTTTAAGAAAGACGAAAAGGGTTGGCGGCCGATTTACGGGGACTGTAAAAAAATGCAGGAAGATCCCCACTTCAAAGATTACTGCCTCTTCTATGAACACTTTCATGGGGACACGGGGCGAGGATTGGGGGCTTCCCACCAAAATGGCTGGACAGGCCTGATCGCCAATCTGATCGAAGAGTTGCGTTAAGTCACGTTCTTTTTGGGTAGACCCAGTGACAGGATGGACAGGATGAACGGATAAAGAGGATGTAAAATAGAAAAAATAAAATGGCCTGCCCTACTTTGAACTCATCGATAAATAGGGTGAGTTTTTTTATCCTCTTCATCCGTTAATCCTGTCCATCCTGTCCCTTGTTCTATTAAAGATCTCTCTTAAATCATAGGTGTTGGATGAGGAAAGCTTGAATTGCGGGTGATGGAAGGACAAAAAAAAACAGGCTTGGTTTCCCAAGCCTGTTGAATCGCACTCTCTTGATTCTAAAGATTAGAAGTCAAGTCTAGCAGTAACAGTCAACCCTTGGATGTAGAGGTTGCCTAAAGGCATCCAATTTGAGCCTAATGGAACTGGAGAACGTCTGAACATATTTTGATCAAAGAACACTTGGAACCCATAAGCTGCGCTCAAGTCAAAGTGCCAGTTGTTGTTGTCAAAATAAGATCCCCAGCCAAGTCCCATCTCGAAATCAAGGTGGGTTCTGATTGTATTGATCTTCTTTTGAGTCCAAGTTTGGTTAGAAGTAACAACTCCTGCGGCTGTGACTGTGCTTTGGGCACGGGTGTTGTATCTTGTGTACAAGATATCAGCATAACCGTTGCTGAAGAATCTGAATCCATCATAGCAGTTTGTGTTGCATCCCCATCCGCCGAGCATCCAATTGGTGTCCAAGCCCATTCTAGGACCAATGCACCAAGAGGTAGTTTTGGAAGCTTGAGTTGCGCTGACTGCGGGCACTCCGCCAAATGTTCCTGCGATGATCGCCGCATTTGTGAAAGCGTCGTAGCTAGCAGTTAGTTTTTGATTGATCCAACCGCCTCTAGCACCTACAGTAGGTTGAAAGGTCAAGTGTGTCCCTACATAGTAAGAACGACCCATAGTTACATCGATCAAATCCATGTTCAATTTCCACTGCTCGCTGAAAGCTGCAGGAGTTGCCACTGCGGTATCAAGAGCTGCGCTCAGAGCTCCAAAGGCTGGATTGTTCAAAAGCATTGGAACGTAAATGCCTTCTCCTGCAGACGCGGAAGAAGAGTGAGTTGAATGGAATCGAGTATACTCAATTTGTCCAACCCAGCTGTCGTGATCGAAATTCATTCCTAGACCTACTTTGAAGCCTGGTTTGAATTTCGTGTTCAAATTGAGTGTGACTCCATCAACACTTCCGGTACTCACCGCAGCGAAAGTTGCTGGCAATGCATTCAGAGCCGCTGCTGGTTCCATGTTCTCTTGATAAGGTTGCCAGTAGATGAAGCTTGCATCTACCCAGACATCCCAAGGGCATCTTGTTTCAATGCGGCCAGGCGCGTTGTAAGCTGCGACTGTTGGGCATGGAAGCGGATCTCTTGGCGGTGGGCAAGGTTTGCAGCAAGACGCTGGCGGGCACGCTGGTTTTGGCGGCGGGCAAGGGTTGCAGCTGTTATTGTTTGAGTCGCCAAATACAGATGTAGCAACGAGGAGCGAGGCTACCATCCATGGCTTTGTTTTTGTTAAGTTAAGCATTTTTGCTCTCCATTTTGGACAAAATGTTGTTTAGCTTTCGCTAAGAATTTCAGTGGTTTCACCATCTGCATGAATCGCTTTTGTCTATGCGAAATAGCTTTCCACAGACGATTCAAGTTTACATTTCGAATGTTAAACTCAACTTGAAAATTAAATCAAGCGAAAATGAAACGCTTTTTTTGAAACCCTCTCCATAACATTCCTATGGCTCGGAGGAAAATTTAAGTCCACTGCATTGCTGCGATTACTCGCACCAATGAATGAAAATCCCAATTTTCTGCCGAAGCGAAAACAACAATTCCGTCTCAAGCGCGATACGCCAGGGATCTGCAAAGAGATCCTCTTCATTCCATTCGTCTTCAAACAATTCTTCTTCGATATTTTCACACGATCCGTAAAAGGTCAGGGGACGAGAAAAGAAATTCGAGGAAAGATCTTGCAGCATGGACGCTCCCGCTTGCTTTTCTTCCTCATATGCTGAATTGAAAGACAGAAGCAACATTTTTTTTAACCTGCAAAAAATGAAGAACTTATCTCAATAAAGATTTTCGAGAAGGTTGAGAGACAGTCGTTGAAATCAGGCTTCGTCGCTTTTCGGGATTATTTTTCTGCAGATTTTTGAAGTGAGGGAGAGAGTATACTTGATCAAGTAGCCCTCGAACCGAACAAAAAAATCTGCAAAAAAGCGCTCAAAAATTCCGAAATAGATTTATTGAGATAGGTTCAGCGTGTTGCTTCAAAGCTGATTTTTTTGTTATGGTGCGAACCGTTGACCGGGATTTGTGATGCTCTATTTTTTGTCTCTTGCCTGCTTGATTTTTTTTAGCGCCTGCCAAAAGCCGTCCGATCGATGCAAGCAGACCTTGCGGATCAATATCGAATCGGATCCTCAGACTCTCGATCCTAGAAAAGCGAGGGATCTAAAAACGATCACCTTGATGAGAATGTTATTCGAGGGACTGACGCGCGTATCTCCAGAAGGGCAGACGGAGCTGGCCTTGGCAGAAAAAGTAGATGTGTCGGACGATCAGACCCGCTATGTTTTTCATTTGCGCAAATCCGTTTGGTCGAACGGAGAGCCTGTGACCTCCCTTGATTTTGCCGAAAGTTGGAAATCGATCCTCGATCCGGAATTTCCTACGGATATCGCAAATCAACTCTATCCCATTAAAAATGCGCGGAAAGCGAAATCGGGAGAGATCGCTCTTTCTCAAGTTGGAATCGAGACCCCCGATGAAAAGACCCTCATTGTTCAATTGGAGGCGCCGACTCCCTATTTTCTTGAACTTGCGTCGCTGACCTCTTTTTTTCCCGTTCCTCGCGGCCCAAACTCAAAATGGGCGCAAGATCCGGCATCCCACATTGGGAACGGACCGTTTTCGATCCGGGCGTGGACTCATGGCGACCAGGTGCTTCTGTTAGCAAATCCCCTCTATTGGGAATCGGGAAAGGTGAAAATGGCCGAAATCGAATTATTTATGGTCGCGCCTGATACGGAAATGAGGATGTTTGAAGAGGGAGAACTCGATTGGGCCGGATCCCCTCTTTGCACCATCCCGTCCGATTCGATCGCAGACCTCAAAGAGAAAAACGAGCTTTTTGTAAGCCCTTTGTCAGGAACCGCCTTTTTGCGTGTAAACACTTCAAAAGACCAGAATAAAGACCCGCAGGACCAAGGTCTTCTTTCAAATGGGAATTTTCGAAAAGCCCTCTCCTTTGCTTTGGATCGACAGGCGATCACAGACCATGTGCTTCAAGGGGGATATCAACCGGCCTGGAGCCTGGTTCCTCCGGAAATGGGTCTTGTCGAGGCAGATCTTTTAGCGGAAGATGCGAAGTTCTATTTTGCCAAGGCTTTGAAGGAATTAAAACTCGAAGGAAAGCCTCTAAAACCCTTGGTCATTTCTTACAAAGCATCGAGCCGCAATTCTATTTTAGCCCAAGCGATCCAGCAACAATGGGAAAAGGTTTTGGGAATCAAAGTCGAATTGGAAGCCGTCGAACCCAAGGTTTTTTTCCAACGCATTTCGAAAATTGACTTCGAAATCATCTTGTCCGATTGGATCGCCGATTTCAATGATCCGATCAATTTTCTCGATGTGTTCAAATACAAATCGGGAGGGACGAATTGTACCCACTGGGAATCGCCTAAATACATTGATCTTTTAAATCGATCTGATTTATGTGGAGAGGAAAAGCAAAGAAAGAGGCTCATGAAGGAAGCGGAAGCGATTTTGATGGATGAAATGCCCATCATTCCGATTTTTCATTACGTTTTTAACTACATGCAAAACAAAAAACTGGAAAACGTAGTGCTGTCTCCCATCGGCCAAATTGATTTCCGCTGGGCGGAAATGCGGGAGATTCGATGAGAATTCGATTGTGGATTGCCCTTTTTTTTCTCCCTCTTTTTTTGAGGGCAGGGACGAATGATGGCACCATCCTTCTCCATAACAATACAACTTTTATCCTCACCGCAATCATCCAAGCTTCCGACGGGAGCTATTTAGGGCAATTCTCGGTCCAACCGGGCCAGCAAAGGAATTTTACCCAGAATATGTTCACCACCCAATATGTCCACCCAGGGACTCCAGACATTTCCCTCACCCCTTATTCAGTCGTTTGGCAATGCCCGTCTCAAGGGATTTATACAGTCTGCCATGGAGTGTCTCCTGGCGCGTATATCAAAGCGAGCGATTGCGAGGGAACCCGGTTTTGCAGCTCTAAGCAGGACCAGAAAAAAGAAACCCCTCCCGCTTCTACTCTAAAGAAAACAAAATAGATCTAACAATCTCTTATGAGCCTATCTGCAATGTTTTGAAAGGGCTCCTGATACAGCCAGAGACAGGATGGACAGGATAAACGGATGAACAGGATAAAAAATTTCTAATCTTCTTCTTTTCCATCCTGTCTTTGGATAGATCAAGGGCTGCTTCAAAATCATAGGTTCCTAAACTAAGATGAGTTCTTGGACTGGAAGGTCCCAGGGATCTTTAGGAAGAGGGTTGGCAAGGGCTTGTTCTTGAAACCCGACTCCGATAGAGGGGAGCTTTGTCTGGGCAAGAAACCTGTCGTAATACCCTTTTCCATACCCTAGGCGATAGTGATCAGAATCGAATCCTAACCCTGGAACCAAGATCGCGTCGAATTGATCGAACGTGGCGCGTTTACAAAGTTCGGGCTTGGGTTCCATTAAGCCAAAAGAGGTTTTTTGAAGCTGCGATGCGAGATCTGTGACTTGGTAAGGGATGAGGAACTCTCCTTCTCTTTTGGGTAAGGAAAGACGTCCTTGGCTAGCCAAAATCGCATTTAATAAATAAGTGTCGATTTCGGACTGAAAGGAAAAAAAAGAGAGCAGACGACCTCTTGACTCAAGCAAGACCCGAAGACGCAAGGCGGCCTCTTCCCTTCTGGTGACAGAAAGGGAATTTCGCATTTCAAGTAAAATTTGCCGCCATTTAAGTTTCGGGATCAAGGATCTTTCCTTTCAAATACTGGACTTTTCTTAAAAAAAACCCCTCTTCATCATAAAGGGTCGCTGTGCCGCTTCCATTGAAAATCGAAGAGACCGGCTCTTTTTGGCCTATTTTATAATATTGGCCCTTGATGAGATGGTCTGCTTCGTATTCCTCAACCATCATCAAAGCCCCTTCTTTATACCAAGCAACGGAAGAGCCCTGTTTTTGATTGCGGCAATAATCGCGTTGGCTTTGGAGCTGGCCATTAGGGTACCAAGTTTTAACAGTTCCGTGGATGGCATTCTCGTGCCAGGAGATGGAAATTTTAGGGGCTTGCTTTTCTTTCCTATTGGGATCAATTCGTTCTGAAGGAAGATAGTATTCGATCTCTTCCCCTTGCTTTTTCCCTTTTTTAAGTTGGTAGGAGGTTTGTAAATCGCCGGAAGGGGTGTACTTATGGACCGTTCCCTCAGGATGCCCATATTTGTGTTCGACGAGCAGGGCGAGAATCTCGTTTTCAAAGACAGCCTGAAATCCCCCTCCGTTTTGCACGTCGGAAACTTTATCGCCTTTCGGGTTGTAATAGGTCCCGGTCAAGAGAAGCCCGTTTGAATGATCTTCCACCCAAGAGGGTTTCCCATTTTGGAAAAAGCCTAAACTGACCCCTTCTTTAAGGCCTCGTTTAAACTTTGTTTTCGATTTCAAAAGTCCGTCGGGAGTGAATTCAAGAACTTCCCCTTCAATGGCATTTTTAAAATAGGGGATTTCTTTTTCAACTTGTCCCGAAGGATAATAATACAGGCTCACTCCTTCGAGGGCTCCTTTTTGGTAGGGAATCGCAGCGAGGAGATTGCCTTGATCGTCCCATACTTTGCTAAGTCCGTCAAACAGCCAATCTTGTTGGGCTCCAAGAGAAAGATCCGAAGTTCCGCCGATTACGGTCGCATCGATTCTCTGTTGTCCATTTTGGAACCATTCCCGATAGGCGCCGTTGGCCCTCATTTCCTTAGATTCTAAATATTGGAATAGGGCGCCATTAGGATGATAGGTTGTTGTTTTCGCTTGGTTTTTCCCTTCTTTTCTATAAACGCGGACGACTTTTTTATAAGGCTGCGCTTCGAAAAAATCGAGGGTCCCATATTGTTCGAGTCGATCCGTTGAGCTAATCGTTTCAGTCAGCCCGTTTCGGTCTTGAATTTGGATTCCTACCAAGGGTTCAGGTTCGGGGATGGAGTGTTGGCAGCCGGCAAAAATCGCCGTAAAAAGAAAAAGAAAGCGTTTCATTGCGTTGTAAATTCCCTTTTCAAAAGATCGATTTCCACTTCCAGGACTTCTGATTCAAGAGAAGTGGTGATTTTTTTTGCTCTCAATTCTTTGACAATCAATTGAGGAGAGCCTTTGACTGGCAGGTCGTCTCCAATTTGCAGGTGATCCATCAGGGCAAGCGTCCTTTGCAGGTCCATTTCATCCATCTGGACAGGCCGGCGCTGTTTTTCATCGGTTTCTTTGATCTGGTTGGAGCTATTGAGGGACTCTTCAGCGAAACAGAGCTGATTGAGACCGCTTTTGAGAAACGACAAACGCTCTTCAAAGGGCTCTTTTTTTAGGAGCGCCGGATGTTTGAGCCAAGATTCGATCTGGTTTATTTCCGTATCTAAAAAAGAGAGGGATTCAATTTTCCTGTCGAGAAAATAAGGATCGGAGTTGGAATAAAGCCGAAGGAAATTCTCTTTTTTCGTTTTCCGTTGAAATGCAAGCTTTCCCTTTTCAGAGGCGTTGAAAAAGCGGTCTTCGAGTTCTTCGAGGCGAGCATTTTCTATAAAAAGAAAAAGGTACACCCCGATAAGAGGAAAAAGAAGCAGAAGAAAGAAAAAAAAGGGGCGGAGCCGAAGAAAAAACAAGCGCCCGCATTGATGGAGGAAGGAGGAGTCAGTAGGAGAATGAGAGCCAGAATGGGAGGTGGAGTCAGACATGGTTGCTCCGATTTTTTAAATAAAATGAGGTACGGTACCCATCGTTTAACACCTCCCACGAAATGTCTAAATGGGGGTCTACGATCTCATCGCCCAGGATCAAAATTTCATGGAATTTCCGGGCATGCGTTGCTTCCTGGAATTGGAACTCAATTTCTACTTTGCCGAGGTACGGGTCTTGGAGGGCCCCGATCTTAGGAAAAGAGACGAGTTGATAGCGAATTTCCCGGATTTGGATCGGATCCCCTTCCTTTTGAAATTGCCCCAGCAGAGGATGCGCGGAGATCCAAGACAGCACTTCCGATGCTTTGGGCATTTGAGGGATATAGGGATAGTCTTTTTTATTTTTATCGATTTCTGAAATCCATCTTTCAATGACATTTTCAGGATCGAAATTTTTAGAAAAAAGGGTTTTTTTTAAATCGGGGTCCCACTGGTCTAGCCAATGTTGGACTGCAAAAGCCATTTCTTTTTTCTTCGCTTCAATTCTCTGAGTCCCAAACCAAAAAAAAGAGCCGGCGGCGGTTAAAGAGAGAAAAATCAAGAAGAGGCTGTAGAGCCCAGCCCGCATCCAATTTTTTTGAGGGAAAAATTCCTCCACCCGAAATTGAAGCGGGCGGAAAAGCGCCTGCTCCAGCGCCAAGCCTAAAGGAATCGCGAATTTTAGTTCGTTGAGGGGTAAAGGAACTGATGGGAATGTGACGGCGTCTTTGAAACTATCGGCAAGAAATTCTGTGAAATGGCCGAACGCGTCTGTTTTCCCTGTGAAAATGAGGGGTTGGGGACCGGCGTCCCGATGGAAAGAGTAGATCGCTTTTGCAAGTTCTTTTCGGAACTCATTCAATTTAATCGTAAAATTAGGATTTAAGTGAGGTTTTAAAAACAGAAGATCGATTTGCTTTGCGGTCCCTTGGATTTCGCCTGGGAGCAAAATTTTCTTCCGGTCTTCCCAAAGAGCCGAAAAAAGGAATCCAGTCCCTCCATTGATTGAATAGGATTTTTTAAAAACCCCCTTTTCCATGAATACGCAGCTCCACTCGTTTGGGCCGAGATCGACAATGAAAGCACTCGAAAGATCGGGAATTTTCCACCGGACAAAAGAGCAGAGGGCTGAACCGGTTGTGCTGATTCCGTCCGGGTCAATTTGGAGGGCTGCAAGGTCCTTTAGATGGTTTTTCAATGCCTCGCGAGGAACCGTGTAAAGAAGGGCTTGAACGGAATCATCTTCTTTTTTTTGAATGGAGGGGACTACAACCATCTCCGAGGCATCGAAATGGCTTGTTGCGTCCGATTGGAATGCGATTGCTTTTTCGAGATAGCGGCGGCTTGCGATTTTCAAGTGCGCCGTTCGGATCAAAAGGTCCTTCGAGGAGATTCCCGACGCAGTCCATCCTTTAAAATTTTGAGTGTAAAGCTGCTTTACATCCTTCAAATCAGAAAGTAAAATTTTTTTTAAAACCCTGATTTCTAAAGATTTTCTCGATTTAAAAAGCAGTGCCGTCCGGATGTAAGGGAAATCGATTTGAATCCCAAGGATTTGCATAACGACTCAGGGGTTCCTTAAAGCGTATTATATAATACCTTGGAAAGCGGTTTCGAAAGAAGCGTCATTTTGTTTGCAAATATTTTTTTATTATAAAAAACAGGACGAAAATGAGCCATCCTCTTAAAATAGATCCATATGAACCTGGTTTATTGGATCCACATTCTTTTCGTCGCCTACACAACACTGCTCTTCTTGCGTATTGTCATCTCTTGGTTTCCCCAATGGCAGGCGCACCATTTAGTCCGGTTCGTCTCCTTTTATACCGATCCCTATTTAAACTTATTCCGCCGTCTCTTGCCCCCTTTAGGCGGCGTTCTCGATATCAGCCCAATCCTCGGGTTTTTTGCTTTGCGGATTGCTGAGATGATTTTGCTCGGCCTGATTCAATGAACAAACCCTTTTTCATCGGCGCTGCAAAGTTGCCCAATCAAATCCTTTACGCTCCCCTTGCTGGATGTTCCGATTATCCTTTCCGGCGCATGGCCTGTAAATATCGGCCTGCCATCGTCTATTGTGAAATGGTCAAAATCGACGCGCTGGTCCGGCATGATCCCCATACCTATAGAATGCTCGATTACGAACCTGGGATGCATCCAATTGGGGCGCAGATTTGCGGGAGTAAACCGAAGATGGCCGCGCAGGCTGCAAGGATCATCGAAGATTTAGGATTTGACGTGATCGATTTTAATTGCGGCTGTCCTGTCGATAAAGTGACGAAGGATGGAAGCGGCTCGGGGATGTTAAAAACTCCCGACTTGATTGGAGAGGTGATCTCTTCTGTAGCGGCGTCTGTAAAAATTCCCGTTACAGTCAAGATCCGTGCGGGATGGGACGATCACTCGATCAATGCGGCACAGATCACTCAAATTGCTGAAAAAGCGGGCGCTAAGGCAATTACAATTCACGGGCGGACGCGCGAGCAAGGGTACAAGGGAAAAGCGAATTGGGACCACATTCGAGATTGCAAATCGGTTGCCAAAGAGATTTTAGTCATCGGAAACGGCGACCTTTTCGATGCCGATAGCGTTCTTCGGATGTTCGCGCATACGAAGTGCGATGCGGCGCTGATTTCACGCGGGACGATGGGGCAGCCTTGGATTGCGGAAGATATCCTCAGGGCTTTGGATGGATTGTCCCCTCGAGAGAGAAGCATAGGAGATCTCCGTGAAGCTCTTCTCGAGCATTTTGGCTACATCGTCGGTTATCAGTCGGAAAAGCAGGCCCTGTTGGATATGAGGCGGGTCGGTTGTTGGTACTTGAAAAGATGCATCGGGGTCAAGGAATTGCGGATCCGGATCAATAAAGCAGTCTCCACAGCAGAGGTGTTCGACCATATTGAACGCTTTCCTTGGGAAACTGTCTCTTTTACAAACGAAGTGCTTTTTGCGGAAAGCGAAGTGTGATTCAAGAAAGACATTTATTTATTTCTGGAAGCGTTCAAGGAGTCGGGTTTCGCGCCGCTGTGAAAAAATGCGCCCTGATTTATGGGATCAAAGGTTTTGCGAAAAATCTGCCAGATGGGAGGGTGGAAATTTGCGCTCAAGGCCGCGCCGACCAAATTGAGGCTTTTTCTCATTCAATCCAAGAAAAACCAGGACTAGGATCGATCTCTTCGATTGAATCGAAATCGGGTTCTCTGGAAGCCGTTTATTCAGATTTCAAAATCCTCTGAGTCTCCCTTTTTCAGACGCTCTTCAAAAATTTTGAGAAGCCGATCGATGTTTTGTTTCGTATCGACAGGTTCCTTTTTCTTTTTTCCTCTTTTTTTTGACCGCCCGATCATTGCTTGGATGAAGGCTTTATTTTCTTGAGTTTTGGCCCCCAGGTCACACACGTGACGGACCAATCCTTTGTCATTTGTTATAACAATGGCAGATTTGGGATGGGCGCTTGATGCGATCTGTTCCACAATGTATTCGTCAGCGCTTTGCCCCTTGGGAGTGTAGGCAATAGTTAAAGGACTTGAATAAGAAAGGCCGCTTTCTTCTCCGCGCCGATGAGAGCCGTCGAAGACAACGATCCCTTGAAGGTTTAATTGCTCAAACTTTTTCTGGAGGAAGCGGATTGTTTTTTTCCTGATTGCTTCCATCGACTCCTTCGACTCAATGAGGCTGAAGATCAGATTGTAGCCGTCGATATAATAGATCATTCTGAATACTCTGTATTTTGAATCGAAAATCGGCTCAAAAGAACCCGAAAATCAACTGACATCTGGTTTGTGGACAGTCTCTGAGAGAGACTGAAGAGAGAGGATCATTTTATCAAGGGCTTTGCGGCGGTGGGAAATGCGGTTTTTAATGGATTCTTCAAGTTCTGCAAAGGTTTTACTGTATCCGTGTTTTATGAATAAAGAATCGTATCCGAACCCCCCTCTTCCCCGCTCTTTGGGCAATAAAGTCCCTTCGCAAATCCCCTTTACCGATTTTTTGAGCCCTGCAGGCGAGGCGAGAGCGATGCTGCATTCGAAAAACGCTTGGCGGTCATCCTCCATGAGATGATGCATGGCATCGAGGAGTTTTTTTCGATTATCTAGATCGGATGCATCGTTTCCTGCATATCTTGCAGAGAAAATTCCCGGCTCTCCGCCGAGGGCGGGGACAACGAGGCCTGAATCATCGGCCAAAACCCAATGATTGAGAGTTTTTGCAGCATGGACCGCCTTTAAAACAGCGTTCTCTTCAAACGTGGCGCCCGTTTCTTGAGGCGGAATGTAGTGAGGAAAATCGGAAAGATTTAAGAACTCTATATGCTCAATCGATTTGAGCATTCCTTTATATTCGCGGACTTTATTGAAATTGGTGCTTGCAACAATCAATTTCAAGTGGGGCGGAGAAGAAAATTGAGGAGATGGGGACATAATATTAAAAAGCCTCCGAAGGTGTCTACAGAGTAAGGGTTCGCCGCTTTTTGGATTGTTTTGGCTGATTTTCGATTCAAATTTAGGGGGGCAATATCGATATTGCCCCCTAAATTTGAATCGAAAATCAGCTCAAAAGAACCTAAAAATCGACTGAACCTTAATTTGTAGACACCCTCTCAGGGACCGCCGTTTGACAGTCCCATACCCCAACCATAGAGGATCTATTTTTTCTGATCAAAATAATTATCGATGCCGGTAATGGTGTATTGATCCCCTTGAAAATCGAATTTTTCACCAACCGACCGCCCTTTCATGGCTTGGGCGAGCTTCGATTGGAAGGAGATGATTCGGTTCTCGACGTCCGCATCCCAAGGTCCGAGAAGAGTGAACTTCAGGTGTTCTCCCTTAGAATCGCGGCAATGGACGACAGAACCGACCCCGATTTCATCAGCGAGAACATCTTCGCGGGTCAAAATCCGTGCCGATGAAATTTGGTCGGAAAGGAATTTGAGTTCGGTTTGAAGGCGGGAGCGCCGCTCGAGCGCCGCTTTGAATTCGGCATTTTCCCTCAAGTCGCCCAGGGCGCGGGCCGTTTCGATTTCCCGGGCGTTATGGACTGTTTCTACCGTTGCGATCTGCTGAATTCTGAGCTGCGTTTTTTGGTACCCTTCTTGGGTTGTCCAGACGACATTTTCATCAGCGGGCCTTTCCTTGTCTTTCCGGAGCCGTCCTAAGGAAGGATAAACCACCTCGGCAAGAGAATGGAGGATTTTGATGTCGTGGTCTGTCAGCGAACCGCATTTCGTCGCAAGAAGGAGGTATTCCTTGACCTCTTCCAAGCTCGAGTGCTGCATGATGTCTCGGACGATTTTGTATCGCTCGGATGTGATCAAGGAAATGATTTTTTTTGCCAAATCCCTGTGCTGCGGTTTTTGTTCCAAATGATCGAGGATGACGAGCATCGCTTCGAAAAACCGATTTTTCCCATCGTTGTCTGTAAAAGGAAGTTTTGATTTTTTATCGATGATTTTTTGGAAATACCAGATCGTGACATCGGGGAAAGAAAGCGGATGGACCAGAAGAGTGCTTAGCTTCTGTTTGAGGGCTTCCCTTGTTTTAGGCGTGTCTAATTCGTTCAAGAGGAAATCGCGAAGAAGGTTTTGTTCCACCCCGAAAAACAACTCAAGATAAATTTCCGCCCAATCTTTTCTCAATTTCTGGATGATCTGCAAAGCTCTTTTTTGAAAGGGCATTACGTCGATCGCCCGGATGATTTCGGGTGCTGTTTTCATTTCGGAAATCAACTCCCCAATGGTTTCTGAAACCTTGGGAACGTCCAAATCTTCCAAGAAAAAGAGCGTTTGGAGCTTTTGGGCGTCATTGAGCGGCTCTTCGTTCAAAAGGTCTTTGAATTTTTTTTCTAAAGAGGACTTGAACTCGGTGTTTTTGAGCGTTTCTGGAAAATCGCGCAAGAAAGAGTAGACCAATTGGATGGTTGCGTGGATCCCCGGCTTTGCCTCGAGCGCTTTGTGGAGAGCAACCTCGTGAGGCACATCTTCCGTTCTGAGGCGGAAGGGATTTTTTAGCTCTTTAGGAGACTCGATCTTCGTGTCTTTTTTGAGTTTGGCCCGAGCTGCCTGCCACCATCGGTTCCAATCTTCGACAGGGATCACGAGATCGCAAATTTCTTCTTTGATTTCGGCGGCTGATTTAGGACCTAGATCGCTCAGCAAGAGCCGAACGATTTCTGAGGGGTTTTCCCGGGCTTCTTTTTCCAATAAATCGGGGTTGCCGAATCTTCGGGAATAGAAGTGGTTCGGCGGCAGGGGAAGAAGGTTTTTAAAGGCTTTTTCAAAAGACAAATGCTGCGGCCCGATCACATGTTCGAATTCGAGGGAGAGTTCTTCTCGCACCAAAGAGACATCGGTGATTTCGCCCGTTCCCCAGCCGCCTGTGTGGAAAACAAAATTCCCTTTTTTCATATGGGTCAGCAATTCGAAATTACGGATTGCGGATTGAAATTTTTCACGGTTGCGGAGACCGACTAAACGGAGTTTTTCGCTGAGGAGAGGATCTTCGGCGTACCGTGTTTTTAGATATTCAGTCACTAAATCGGCTAATTCCTCGCTATTTGTCGTCTGGAGGTCGAAAACCAGCCGGAGGACCCCATGGATGTGATTTTGGTCCTTCAACTCTCTCCAAAGAGGGAGGATCCGTTCGACGTGGACTCCGAACCGGAGGGCCAGATCGGAGGCTTTTACGCTCTCCAAAACGGCGATGATTTCTTCGCCATCGGGTTGGTCCCCATAGCAATATTCTTCCCAGATTTTAAGGAAGCCCGGGTAGTCGTTATTTTGTATCCGTTCGCGAAAGTCTTTGAGGTAAGCCATGCTTGTCACAAAATATCCATGAAAGTTCTGGGGCGATTATAGGAAGATGAGAAATAATCTTCAATTCAAGAGTTTAAGAATCAATAAAGCCTCCGAAAGCGAGCCGATTTACAAAAGTTTTTATGAGAACTGATTCTCGCTTGCAAGAAAACCAATCCGTCCCTACCCTTTCAAAATTCACCTATGCCAAGCCCATTGGAAAGCCCAAATCATCGAATTTCTCTAACAAAGCGGACCTACTGGTTTTGTTCGCTTATTTCCCTTTTCCTTTTTGCCCCTTTTGAAGGAAAGGCAGACTGCTCTCAACTGTTTGCAGATTTGGAAACGGTTTCTCAAATCGACCGGCAAATTCAAGACCATCTTCCGCTTGTGATCAACTATCAGCTTCAAGGAGGGTATTTCGCCATGCCGTCTGCCCGGACGTTCGACGCTGGGGTCCTTGGGCTTGGGTTTTCCTACGTTCCTCCTTACCGGATTTGGAGCTTAGGATTTCAGTTTTTCGATCATATCGAGACAACGGGAAATTATTGGGTCTTCCATGGCATCACGGAGGCGAATTTCGGCCATTTAGGGTTTGGGGACGATGCGGAAAGGGCGGCGAATGTCAAATTCATCCTGTTGAGAAAGGAAGACGGATTTTCTTTTCTCCCCGACTTTGCTCTCGGTTGGAACGATTTTATCGGCAGCCGCCGCTTTAATTCCTTTTATGTCGTCGCAACCCAAGAATTCCTCGATTTTAATTTCGAGGCGACTTTGGGATGGGGGCGCGGTCGGATCAAGGGGTTTTACGGCGGTTTGGCATGGACGCCTTGGAGGCATTCTGAATATTTTTGGAAAGGGCTGACGCTTGCCGCTGAATACGATGCGAACGATTACAAACGGCATGTTCCGGAGCATGCTGCAGGCAGAACCGTCAAAAACCGGATCAATGCGGGGGTGCAGCTTAAGTTGTGGGACCTTTTCCGGCTCTCTGCTAGTTCGGTTCGAGGCGACGATTGGGCTGCGAGCGCCGCGATCGATTACAATCTGGGCAGCTCAAAGGGGTTTTTCCCGAAAACTTTGGATCCTCCCCTTTATACGGCCCCTGTAGACACGCAGCCGCTCGGTCCGATCCGCTCGCGCCAAGAATTGGCCCAAGAGCTCGCCTATGCTTTCAAAGAACAGGGGTTCGATCTCTATACCCTTTATTTGATTCCCGAGGAAAAAGGGAAGGACCGGCTCTGGATGAAAGTGATCAACGTTAGGTATCGGCAGGAAGAAGAGGTGAGGCGGAGGATCGAATTTGTTTTGGCCGCTTTATCCCCTTCCAATCTCGATACGGTAACCGTTGTTGTCGAAGCGGAAGGGGTTCCCGTCAATGAATACCGGTTCCGCCTCCAAGATTTAAAGCGTTATGCACGAGGAAGAATGGGCGATGACGAGCTGAGAGTGATCGCTCCGATGCGGGAAGTTTCCGCCACGCCTGGCGAATACGATTCGGCCCTTCTTTATCACCGAAGAAAGAGAATTTGGATGATCACTTTCCGCCCCTGGCTCCGCTCTTTTTTTGGCACGAGCAAGGGCAAGTACAAATATGAAACAGGGTTTTCTTTAAGCACGGAAGGGTATTTATTTAACGAAATTTACTACTATTTGAACGGCACTTATACCGCAAAAGCCAGCACGCAGAATCTCAATAGCGTCGACACCCTCAATCCGTCGAGGATCATCAACGTGAGAACCGATTCAATCCTCTATAACCAATCGAACTCTTTCCATTTAGAACAAGGGTTTGCCCAAAAAAGCTGGAATTTAGGGCTTGGCTGGTTTACTCGGCTCGCTTTAGGTTATTTTGAGATGGCTTACGGAGGGGCTGCTTGGGAGGCGCTTTACTATCCGGTTAATTCCGATTGGGCCATCGGCTTCCAGGTTGCGAATGTTTGGAAGAGACGTTATTACGGATTTGGCTTTACCAACGAAATCAGGAAATTGACAAATGAAGGGTTTCGGTTTTTTCCCTATGTTGGGTTCCAGTATTACGTCGATTTCTATTATCAATACAAACCGTATAATCTCGATTTTAAAATCAGCGCAGGCCAATTTTTAGCGCGCGACAAAGGAGTCCGTTTAGAGGCCAGCCGCACTTTTCTCAGCGACTTGAGATTCGGTATTTGGTACACATTTACGAACGCGAACGACGTAGTGAACAATTCCCGTTACTATGATAAGGGATTTTTCATCTCGCTGCCTCTGGATTTATTTATGAACCAGACCAGCCGCACCCGCCTGACCTACGCAATGTCGGCTTGGCTCAGGGATTGCGGCGCGACAGCTTCGACCGGCAAACAGCTCTATCCCACCCTTTATTGGGAGCGCTACAATACAAAGCCTGTGATTTATTGACTGGAGGGGTCTTAATAGAGTCAGGGACAGTCTCTTACCTCAAGTTTAAGAAAACAAAGAAACACTCGGGATGCCACAAGCCTATTTTTTTCATCAGCGCGGAGACGCCGCGAAACGCAGCGGAGGAGATAGGAGGGAGGACACAGAGGCCGCGAAGCGCGGAGAAAGACAGGTCTAGTTCACTAACACAGGTAACAGTTTTTAGATCGCCATGATGAAGTGATGAAGAAAAGAGGATAGACGGTTGGGCTTAGGGCGGGAGAGGTATGTAAGGTGGATGTGTGTGAGAATTGCACAGAGAACACAGAGGCGCAGAGAAAAAAGAGGAGATCGTGCCGCGAAGCGCGGGGAATGGATAACGATCGTCCCCAGGCAGCTCGCCCACGCATAGCAGTGAGAAAACCTCTTTTTTTCGCCGCGAAAAAACCTCCGCGTTCTCCGCGCTGATGAAAAAAATAAGACTGAGGTTGTCAATATGCTTTTCAAATCATAGTCTTATTCCTGACTGCGTCATGTAAAGCCGGTTTACATTTCTCTTTCGAGCGAATCGAGGATCGATGCGGCGGCATAAGTGAAAATCAAATCGGCACCGGCCCGTTTAATGCTTAAGAGAGCCTCATAAAAAACTTTCTCAGCGTTAAGCCATCCCTTTTCATGAGCTGCCATCACCATTGAGTATTCCCCGCTGACGTGATAGGCGGCGATCGGCCGTTTTGTCTGTTCTCTTAATTTTGCAATGACATCAAGATAGAAAGTCGCTGGTTTTACCATGAGAAAATCAGCTCCTTCCTGTTCATCTAACGCAGCTTCTAAAAGAGCTTCGCGGCAATTGGCTGGATCCATTTGGTAGGTCTTTTTATCCCCGAATTGGAGATTGACTTGGAGCGCTTCCCGGAAAGGTCCATACAGGGCCGAGGCGTATTTCGCAGAATAGGCTAAAATCCCCACTTCCTCAAAACCCTCTTCGTCGAGGGCGGCCCGAATCGCGCCGATCCTCCCGTCCATCATGTCGCTGGGGGCGACAAAATCGACGCCCGCCTCCGCTTGCATGAGAGCCATTTGGATGAGGCATTCGATCGTTGGGTCATTTAGGATTCTCCCCTTTTTGTCGACGAGCCCATCATGGCCGTGAGTGGTGAAGGGGTCTAAGGCCGCATCGGCCAGGATGCACAATCCAGGCACTTGATGTTTTATTTCCCGAATAGCCGTTGCTAAAAGACCTTTTGGGTTCCAGGCCTCCTCGGCGCTTTCTGTTTTTTGCGAAGGGGCTAATACGGGAAATAGAACAATCGAAGCGACTCCCCTCGCATAAAATTCGGCGGCGCTCTTTGCTGCGAGATCGACGGAAAGACGAAACACGCCAGGCATAGATGGGATGGGCTCCTTTTTGCTTTCTCCTTCGATAAGAAAAAAGGGGACGGCTAGATCTGAGGGGGAAAGCGTGGTTTCTCGGACCATCTTTCTCACAGCTTCCGATTTCCGGTTGCGCCTCATCCGGACTGGGATTTCAAAAATTTTAGCGACTTCCATAGCCTTTCTCCTTTGAGGAAGCTTTTGCTTGAACCTTCATTGCAAAATATGGCAACCTGAACCTTGGGATTGGGTTGAACTTATCTCAGTGAACCTATTTAGGTTCTTCTACGCTATTTTAGGAGGAAGAATGTTGCAAGGAGAATTCAGTGAGAGTCAAATTAAAATCCTTGAGCATTTCGTTACGAATACCTCGAGCAATATTTTCGTTCTTCGCAATTTGCCCGAAGTTATCAAAGGGGCCCTTTTTTCCCGTTACTCCCGCTCCACACTCGGTCTCCGCACGCTCCTCTTAAAAGAGTTCATTCTTAACGAAGACACTGCTTTTTCATCGATTGTCGGAAAGCACTTAGAGGCTGAAACGGCTGACCAAATGGTTGCAATTCAAAAAGCTCAAAATTTTTATGACCGGATTTTGGATGGGTATGGAGACGATTCGATCGGCGAGTTAGGCGGCGCTCATTTAGCCATCGAAAATGTATCGATGCTTGCTGCGAAAGTGATTGAGGATAGCCGGATTGGGGGATCTCCTTTGGAGAAATCAACCCGCTACATGTATTTCGATCAAAAAATCAATGGCCAATACCAGTTTTATCAAGAGCCTGTGCTCATGACCTCGGCCTATCGAGAACTCTATCTTGAGACATGCAATAGCCTTTTTGAAACGTACAGCAAACTCATTCCTCCGCTAACGGAAAAAATCGAGCAAGGCTTCCCGAAAGAGCCCGCCATTTCAAAAGCTGCCTACACGGCTGCTTTAAGAGCCAAGGTCCTCGACTGTCTTCGCGGACTGCTGCCAGCTAGCGCCCTGACGAATATGGGAGTTTTTGGAAACGGCCGCTTTTACGAATCGCTCATTCAAAAGCTCAATTGCCACAACCTTGCAGAAATGCAGGAAATTGGGAAAAAGACCTATCAAGAACTCTCTAAAGTGCTTCCCTCTTTTGTTCGGCGGGCAGAGCCCTCTCATCGGCACCATCAAGCATTTGCCCAATTTTACGAAACCATGCAAAACGACATCCGGCAGTTGGCAGTTCACCAAGCCAGAGAAGTCCCGTCCTTTTCCAAACCTTCCGTCCGCCTGATCAACACCGATCCAGAAGCCGTCTCGAAGGTCGCCGCCGCCCTTCTCTTTGCTTGCTCGCAAGCAGGCTTAGAGGAGCTGCAAGAATACTGCAAGGAGCTTCCAGAAGAAGAAATGGTCCGTCTTCTGGAAACGGCTTGCGCCGCTCGCGAAAACCGACGGCATAAATCACCCCGCGCTCTTGAGCACGCGAATTTTACCTTCGAGATTCTCGCCGATTTTGGCGTTTACCGCGATTTGCACCGCCACCGCATCCTCACCCAAGAAAGACAGCTTCTCACTTGCAACTATGGCTATTATTTGCCGCCCGAAATCAGCGGGACCGAAATGGAGTCAGACTATCGAGAAGCCATGGAAATGGCGAAAAAAACTTACGACACCATCGCCGCGGAATTGCCCGAAGAGGCTCAATACACGGTTCCCATGGCCTACAATATCCACTGGTATTTCCACATCAATCTCCGCGGCCTTCAATGGCTGTGCGAGCTCCGTTCCCAAGCTGCCGGCCATCCCGCCTATCGCCACATTGCCCAAGAGATGGCAAACCAAGTCAGCCAAGCCATTCCTCAATTCGAACGGTTTTTCAAATTCGTCGATTACGAAGGCTACGAACTTGGGCGGCTCTCCGCTGAAATTCGCCAAGAAGAGAAAAAATCCCGGGGTTCGTGACAGGAGTTCGTGATTTAAGGCAAAGCCCTCCCTTAAAAAGGATGGGGCGGCGCTGATCTTCAACGAACTTTCTAAGTATAAGAACGATAGACTGCAATTGCTGCAAACGCTGCAAGACAAACTTTTGCGATAGTTTTGTTGCGCTCAAACTTTTCAGATTGGCGAGAAAGAATTCCCTCGTTGTGAGCAACGATGCGATTGTATTTTTCTATGGCTGAATTTCTTGCATTATTAATCTGTTGTTGCCCCTCTGCAGAGAAACCTGGAGCTATTATTCTTGTCTTTTCGATGCGTCGATAGGGAAAATTCTCTGTTTCTTGAACAAGCAGGTTTAGTTCATTTTCAATATTTCTTGCGTTGTTAATCTTTTGTTCAGGGTGGTGTGAAATTTTTTCGATCCTTCTTTGCAAAAGAGAAACCGTTTGTTTAGGAACGAGACAATCTGGAGTTTTTTTTATTTTTTCAAGAAGAGAATCTAAGTCACGTTCAATTTTTTCGATGGAAGTAACAAAATTGGCGGAGGTGTGACGAAAGGATGTAGATGCGATGGCCATAGAAACTCCAAGTTCTAAATTTTTTATGGAATAATTTTCCAAGAATGTTAAGAAATAAAAGTTTAAATTACGAGATTTTTTAAACCATCTGAAGGGTTATACTGCTTCCAGTTGAAACCTTGTTTTTAGGGCTTTGATCTGGGGTGATGAGAAGATGTTTTGATTAGCGACTGATTACCAACCCTCCGAAGGCAGCCCAGACTCAGACAAGGCCTTTACAATGACGAATTTTTGAACTCACTTGGGGTATAACGCCCCATCTTAAAAAGGATGGGGCTGTCCCTGTCTTCAACGAACTTTCTAAGTATAAGAATGATAGACTGCAATTGCTGCTAACGCTGCAAATACTCCAAGACAAACTTCTGCAATATTTTTGCTGCACTTAAATTGTTTAGTAATTTCGTCGTTGTGAACAACGATTTGATTGAATTTGTGTAGGACTTGATTTCTTGCATTATCGATTTCTAGCTGGTCTGTTTTAGAGAACGTTGGAACTAATACTCCCGTTCTTTCAATAGCGTATTGTAAATTAAGAACCGTCTGCTTAGGGATAAGACGATTGGGAGATTTCTTTGTTTGTTCCAAAAGGGGATTTATCGCATTTTCAATCCCGGCAATGGTAGAAAGAAAACCCGTAGGGCTGCTGTGGTCAAAATGGATAAATTGAATGCTCATAGATGTCTCCAATTTTTTAAAAAGATTCTTTGGTCGAAGAAAATTTCAAGAATACTAAGAAGGAAAAACTTAGATTACAAGGGGATTCTTGATCTTCGGGCGGTGATCTGAGATGATGGGGGGATGTTCCGATTAAAGACTGATTACCAGCCCTCCGGAGACCAACCCCAGGCGATTGAGAGCTTAGTCTCTGGTTTAAAGGGGGGCAAGAAAGCTCAGGTTTTACTGGGGATTACCGGCTCGGGCAAGACCTTCACGATGGCGAATGTCATCGAACAGGTGGGTCGGCCTGCTTTGATTTTGGCGCACAATAAAACACTCGCTGCGCAATTGTATCAAGAATTCAAGACGTTTTTTCCCGAAAACGCGGTCGAGTATTTTGTTTCTTATTACGACTACTATCAGCCGGAGGCTTACATTGCCCGAACCGATACGTACATTGAAAAAGATTTGGCGATCAATGACCGGATCGAGAAAATGCGGCTCAGCGCAACGCGCTCTTTGATTGAGCGTCCCGATGTGATCATCGTTTCGTCCGTGTCGTGCATTTATGGTTTGGGCAGCCCGGAATTTTACAGCCAGATGGTCCTGCATCTGGAGGTTAAGCAAGAGGTGCGGCGAGACGACATTTTGCTCCATTTGGTGGAAATGCACTACAAGCGGAGCGAATACGATTTGATGCGGGCAACCTTCCGGGCAAGGGGCGATGTGCTGGAAATCGTGCCAGCCTATGAAGACGATCTGGCCTATCGGGTCGAATTTTTCGGCGATGAGATCGAGCGGATGAGCGAGATCGACCCGATTACAGGGAAAGTGCGGAGGCGCCTTGAAAAAATCTCGATTTTCCCTGGATCCCACTATGTGACACCAGAAAACATCCGCGCGCGCGCGATGGGGACGATCCGAGAGGAATTGAAGGTTCGGACCGCTCTTTTTCAAACGGAAAATCGCCTGGTCGAAGCTCAAAGGATTAAAGAGCGGACAAATTACGACTTAGAAATGATCCGGGAGATCGGTTTTTGCAAAGGGATCGAAAATTATTCCCGGCACTTCAGCGGAAGGATGCCCGGAGACCCTCCTCCTTGCTTAATCGATTATTTTCCCGAAGATTTTTTGTTTTTTATCGATGAGTCGCACCAGACGCTGCCCCAGCTTCACGCGATGTACAACGGGGACCGATCGCGGAAGCAGTCGCTCATCGAATTCGGGTTCCGCCTCCCCTCCGCCTTCGACAACCGGCCTTTGAAATTCGAAGAGACGTATGAGAAATTCAAACGGGTCGTCTACGTTTCAGCGACTCCTGGAAAATGGGAAGTCGAGCAGGCAGAGGGGGACATTGTCCAGCAAATCATCCGGCCGACGGGACTCCTCGATCCTGAAATTGAAATCCGGCCCGCTTCCGGGCAGGTAGACGATTGCTTGGAAGAGATCCGGAAAGAATCGGAACTCGGCGGGCGGATTCTCGTGACGACGCTTACGAAAAAACTTTCGGAAGACCTTTCCAAATATTTGAATGAGATCGGGGTCAAAGCGAAGTATCTCCATTCGGATATCGACACTCTGGAACGGATGCGGATTTTAAAATCCCTCAGGTTGGGAGAATTCGATGTCCTTGTCGGCATCAACTTGTTAAGGGAAGGGTTGGACCTTCCCGAAGTGTCCCTGGTCGTGATCCTCGACGCAGACAAAGAAGGGTTCCTCCGCTCGGAAACAGCCCTGATCCAGACATGCGGCAGAGCTGCGCGGAATGTGAGAGGGCGCGTGATTTTGTACGCAGACAAACAAACGGAATCCATCAAAAAAACCGTATCCATTACAAAAGCACGTAGAGCTCACCAGAAAGAGTACAATGAAGCGCATGGCATCGTCCCAAGGTCTGTTAAACGGGAAGTGGTCTCTTCTTTGGAGGAGAGTTTTGGATTTGAGGAAATCCCCGCCGAAGTGCCGAAAGCATCGAAAAAAGCGCATCTCGAAATTCACGACCTGGAATCGAAAATCAAAGAGTGCGCCGCCGAAATGCGAAACGCCGCGAAAGAGCTCCGTTTTGAAGACGCCGCGAGAGCTCGCGATCTCATGCGCTATTACCAAAATCTCGAGATGATGAAAGCCGATTCAGATTAGAGGGTGTCTACAAAGTAAGGGTTCGTCGCTTTTTTGGATTATTTTGGCTGATTTTCGATTCAAATTTAGAGGGCAATATACTGATGTCGATATTGCCCTCTAAATTTG